>JGI24142J45722_1000736_pt1 | contig 17432 bp, 15 predicted proteins | sample BarGraIncu00431A_FD_45722 | JGI IMG/M metagenome (IMG submission 45722) | reverse complement strand
ATTGTCAACCAGTCTCTCCCTAAGGAGGTCTATAAAGGACAGGGCGGTCTTGGGACATCGGTAACCGTGCTCCGTACCGGCCCCGTTGTCGTTACTGCAAGCGATAACTACATCTATTTCACGCTGCCGATTCAACTGACGTTCAGCTATGCCATGTACGAGAGTCTTCCTCTAAAGGCTGGACTCAGATTCAAGGCCCGGGTGGACGTCACTCCGGATTGGCGCCTCAAAACGGAACTGTACTACATCGGTCTGTCCGATGGCCTGGCAGAGTCTTTCAAGGTCGGGCCCCTCTCCTTAAAGCCGAAAAGCCTGGTGGAAAATATCAGCCAGCCCATCCAAAGGCTCCTCGTACCGATCATTGACAACAAGGTCAACGACACGGTCCAGTTGAAAGCAAAGGTCGCCCCGCTCTGGCAGTATGCGTTCAACCCAACGCTGGTGAGCAGGGAATTCAGCGCCTGGCTGAAGCTTACCCCGGAAAAAATCGTTATGAGCCCACTGCTCGCCGCAAACAACCAGATCCAGTTCTGCATCGGGCTCATCACGGGCGCCGAAATTACGGTCGGACCGAAACCGGCTGCGGCTCCGACGAAGGCGTTGCCGCCAGTTACGCATTTGCCGGCCTTCGACAAAAACTTCCATGTTCAGCTTGCCGCCGACATCTTCTTCGCCGACTTGACGAACGCATTGAAACCGGCGCTGCTCGATAAAACCTTCGGCGAGGACAAGAAGATCACTGTAAAAGATTTCCAACTTAAGGGGGAGAAGGGCAGATTGGTCGTTGCCCTAACGACTACAGGAGATTTCGAGGGTCAGTTGATGGTCTTGGCCAAGCCTAACTTTAACCCGCAGAACAACTCGCTTACCTTTGAAAACGTCGACTTTGACACCAAGAACGCCGGGTGGCTGATTGATGCAGGAAGCTGGCTATTCAGCAGCAAGATTCGCAGCACCATCAAGTCAAAGCTCGATACAGCGGTCGTGGAGCAGTTGGAGAAAGCTCGGCTTAAAGTGTCCTCCGCGCTGAACTCGGTGCAGATAGGCGATCATGTCAGGATGTCCGGCACGGTTAGCAAGTTGTCTCTCGGCGAGGCGAACGTCCTAAGCGACCGGTTATCGGTCCAGGTGGTCGCCCAAGGGGAATCAAATGTCAATCTGAAGTAAATGGATCAAGTGGGGTGCCCTTGAAACCCTGGGTGGCGAAAAGGGGACAGGGCTTTTTCGATTTATCCTCAAACTGCGGATCGGCTCGCCGAAATGGTAGCCATGATGATATCCACTGGAGTGTAAGGCGGCCGTAATGTGTCCTGTGATATGATATTTAAATAGCATAATATAACCAGGTCGGACTGGAGATAGTCTGAGGGGATACCCACATTGTTGCCGTATCTCTATCTCTTATTGTTCGCCTCCACGGCGCTCGCAAGCTCAAGAGGATTATCAAAATGGATGTGGACATTAAGAGTGAATCTATCGATGTAGATCGGCCATCTGACGTAAGATGCAGCATTTGTGGCAATATCGCATCATTCAAATATAGAGATCACCCCGGCTACCAAGAGCCAGCTCGCTTTGATATCATGTACTGTGCCAATTGTGATGCTTCATTTGCTTTTCCAATGGAGGTGGATAATGGGATATATGATTTGATTTACACTAACATTCTGAAGGCTCCCGGGTACAGGAGATATTATGATTACGCTTTGAGAGTGCTCGAGCAGAGGGACCCTTTAAGCTATCTGTCTCTCAACGAAGAAGCTTATTGGGCTACGAATGATTTCTTGACTAAATTTACCATATCTAAAAAGTGTCGCATATTGGAGGTTGGTTGCGGATTTGGTTATCTGACATACTCAATATCCAGGGCCGGTTATGATATAACCGGCCTTGATATATCAAAGGAGGCTGTTGATAATGCCACAAAAAGGTATGGACCCCACTATGTATGTGCGGATATAAACGATTATGTGAACCGTAACAAAAAACAATATGACGTTGTGATTCTCACTGAGATAATAGAACATATCCCTGACATTGTCGCCTTTATGAAGTCATTGGATGGGGTAGTTAAGGATGACGGCTTTATATTTCTAACGACTCCTAATAAAACGGCTTATGAGGATGATATCATTTGGGAAACCGATCTGCCACCTATTCATTTATGGTGGTTATCAAAAACTTCGGTGGGGAAAATCGCAGAAATCGTAGGACGCAGGGCCATATTCACCGACTTTAGCACATACAACAGGTCCCACCCGATCCGCAGACATCGCATCGCGTCAGATACGCCTACTAGAAAAGCAACATTTTCTCCCGACAACAAGCTGCTTTTGACTGAGGATCCCCACCGTGAGAAATCCAGGTTTTCCAGAGGATTTAAGATGTTGAAGCTGAAATTGCTCAGTAAATTGCTTTGTAGATTCTCATCTCGTAAATTCGATGGAGTCGAGCGCTATACGCTTTGTGCCGTTCTCTTGAAAAATAAGGTGGAGTAAAGAACAAATTCAGCTATGTTTAGGTCAGGTATCTATGAGAACAGAGAACGATGGAGCAAAAGGTAGTTCGCCTCCAGGGAAACCTGAGTTGCATATACCCAACGTAACCCTTTGCTGTGTCGACACGCTTTACCCTGGTCTAGGATTGGATGCGTTACTCCAATCCATGCAAAAGATACTTTACGGAGAAATTTTGTTTTTCACCGACCGGAGCAAGATTGACACTGAGAAAATCGACCCCGCCATCCGCATCATCGACATAGGAGAGCTAAAGGGGATAGATGCTTATTCCTTGTTTATTCTCCAATCATTGGGGGCGTATATCCGCACCTCCCATGCCTTGGTCATTCAATGGGACGGCTTTGTCACTGCCCCCCAGGCGTGGAACGATGCCTTCCTGGCCTATGACTATGTTGGTGCTACTTGGCCCATGGAAAAAGGGCCGGGAGTCGTGGGAAACGGCGGATTCTCCTTGAGATCGGCCAAGCTGCTGCGGGCCACGGCATCCAATTTGGTTAAGCGACATCACCCTGAGGATGACTGCATAGCCAAGACCAACCGGTCCCTGTTGGAACAACAGTTTGGCATCCGTTTCGCCGAACCGGAGCTCGCGGATGTTTTTTCCTACGAATTCAAGACGCCAACAGGTCTCACCTTTGGCTTCCACGGCATGTTCCATTTCCCGGATGTGATGTCAGTAAGTGCTTTGCACCGGTTCGTGAAGAAGATGCCTACTTCAGTCCCTTACAGCGGTTATTTCCCTGTTTTCTTGGAAAAACTGAGTACAAAAGCTCAGATTGCCGCGGACTATCGTGAAGTTTTTGAATCTGTAACGGGCACCATTAAAGAAGCCATAAATCAGGCGTCCGCCAGCCAGTTGCAACATTCCTATCATCTCGCAAGAACTCTAATCGATGTCGGCCTCCTGGCACAAGCCAGGGCCCTGATTATGAAGAGGGTCGAGGCAATGCCCCCATTTTCTTTCTGCAATATAAAGCTGATCTTCAAGTATATCTGGCGGCGGGTCGGACCAACCTCTGGCTGACATGGGACTCCTGCGCCATGGCGAAATCGGCTGTTTTTTGCAAGATTGAGCACCACATGGTTCCGTTCGGTGCCCTCACGAGTGGGTCAGGGGGAGTCGACGGCCCGGCGCTCGTCAACCTGGAATCGGAGGCGGGTAGAGTGGTGAAGGGCGGGGGGGAGCCCCCGATCCAGGAGAAACCGCACACTTCTAAAACGTCGGCCGGAGCAGGGGCAGCCAATGCCTCAGCCGAAGGGGTGAGACACTGGCCGATTCGCTTATCCAGACCAGATTCTCGGCCCTTGCCAAATCTAGCGTAAACCTTCCTGCCTCATTTTGCAGTCTCACGTGTTTTAAAATTATCTTTATCTTTCAACTGAAAATTATTTTATATCCCCAATATTGTGCAAATAAAAAGAATTTTACCGCCCANTTGACTTCTAGTAACAGTCAGTGGTGTGGGGAAATATAGTGGATACTATAGTAAATTAAACTCTAAATATTTTCAGACAATTACCGATAAGCCAGACAGTACGATATCGGTAAAATAGATAGATCAGGCAGGGCAAAAGTCCACAAGGGGATGAACATGTCAATCGACGTAGTTTCAGGAAACGCCCAGCAACCGCTTTCCTCCGCGGCAGCCGCCGCAGCGGCACCGCTCTAGAGCGCGTCCGCGCAGCAGCGGCCGTTCCGGCCAAACACGATACCGTGGAACTCACGGGCACCGTTTTAGCCAAGTCCTTGAAATTGTCAGGTCAAAACCCGGCCCAGATCGCGCAGGCAATGGGAACGGATATCAAGACCATCGACGGCTACCTCAGTATCCCGGTCCCGGTTGCCGCCATGCCAACTACCAAGGCCCCGGCAGTCACGGCGGCAAAACCAGCCGTGACCGATACGTCAGCCACTCCTCAGCCGTCCAGTCCGGCGGAAGAAGCCGCGGAATCGGCAGCTCAGAAGGCCACCGAGACGCTTCAGGGTAAGAAATGACGGTTCAATACCATTGAGCGGCCAAAGCCGGTGACCGCCCGCTATCAGCGGTCACCGGCTTTGGCCGTAAGACAGTTCCCGGACCTTGCCTGCCACCGATAAACACCAATCAGTCTCGCTTAGCCCTTTCCCTGTCTAAAAGCCTGATCAATGCCGACAGTAAAAGGCCGGCCATGAGCAGAAAGAGGGTGTCCTCAAGGGAATTGAAATACCTGACGTTGCCGTTGGAATAGCTTTGGCANTCAGAGAGAAACCTGGCGTAGCCGGATGCCACGGCGGTGATGGCCGCGCCTCCGTTTCCCAGCGACCATGCGGCCAGCGCNATCGGGATCATGTAGAAAATGAGTATCGAATAGTCGCCGGTAAGGTAATCGGCGTACCCGATCGCTATCACGAACGACAATATGATGGGAATCGATAGCCACGCGGGCATTCTTTTTAACGGAGCCAGCAGTTTTTTCATACATTATCCTGTCAGGGACTAAAAAGACACGTTCCCTAGGCTTTTTGCCAACCAGCGGTCACTCCATCGGCATTATCTGCGTACTAATCCGGGCGAGAAAGGGGGGCAAACAGTAACGGAAGCTACCGCTCTGAAGCCTCCCCTCCATTCTGGCCTCAAACCTTCACGATTCGCCTACGCCCCGGTTCCCCGGGATTCCCTTGATAAGGCTTTTGACGTCGAACCCCTGCCGCTCCGCTCCCTGCAGTAGTTCGGCATACAGAGCGTCGTCCATCGTGGCGGACCGGCTCAAAATCCAAAGATACTTCCTGCTGGGGGATGCTACGACCGCATACTCGTATTCTTTCCCCAGCCCAATAATCCAGTAATCGCTGCGCAGGGGCCAGAAGAAGGTTACTTTGAGCCGCGCATTGCTGGCCGGATCGACGACCCAGGCCCGCCCCTTCACTTGCCGCAAATCGCCGTCCTTCTCGTTGCGGCAGGAATTGACGATATTTATCTGTCCGTCGTCCCGCAGTGAATAATCGGTGTAGCTTCCGGTGCATCCCTTCTGGAAGCGGTTGGGGAGTCGCGCGATCTCGTACCATCGCCCCATGAATCGTGCCGGGGCCACCTTTGCGACGGTCTGGACCTGCGGCGGTACGGGTGCCGCAAGGGCCGCAGGGATGACGGCTCCATATGCTATGATGACGAAAACCGTCATGAGGCTAATAAGGCGCATGACTATCTCTCCAGTACTGGGGTGCGAAATCGGTGCTCTGCTCTCTGGCACGGCCACCTGGACTGGGCAGGGGAGGGCTGAACCGACACCTGACCCGCTCGAAACATAACTGCTTGCGGCGTTACTTGCCACCGGAACCGCTCACTCTAATTTGACGGACAAGGCGCGGGCAACTCGGATCCTTTGGTCCGGATTATCTTTCCGCAGGTGTCTCAACCTTATCAGAAGGGCCCGCCTCCTCCCCTGGACGAAGCCGTCTTTTGTCACAGGGAGGAGGCCAAGTTCTCTCCTGGCTTCACGGGTGATAACGTATTCGTGGCAGCTACCTTGGCATGATACCAAATGGTCATCAGTACCTTCAATAGCGGCCTCAAATCCGCACAGATAGCATCTACCGTTCAATTCGATGTCCTTAAAAAAAGCATGGTGGGTAAAACAGCTGTCATCATAATGCCGTTTTCAAAAGGGGAATAAGGAATCAATGAGGAAATTAGGGGTTAATATGGCTGTCAACACGTTTGTAAGGCCAACCTTCCCAGGCAGGGAATCGGCGCGATCTGAAACACAGAACTTAAAGGATGGGGCGTATCATTGGGCACCGGTTGCGCGAGTCCGACCTAGGAAGCGGGTCCAGAATCAGCGCTCACGTTAGCTAAATATCCGTGCGCAGCAAAGATAAATGTGTTGTGAGCCCTCAGACATGCTCGATCCGGCTACCAGTCGCCCGTCTATGCAGTGCCAGTCTGGCTGCCGTGTAGAAGGTGTCAACCGAGATTCTGCTGAAACAGCTGGGACCCTTGAACCCCACCCAGGTTTTTTTCCAGGGACATTTAACCAACAATGGATTGCCGCCCGGGCTCTTTAAGCCACCGTCTGCAGTTGAACGCAGGCAGAAATAATGTCCGCAGAAATCCTCAGGGGCAGGATATATCGAGATATGCCTGGCATCCTCGTCCGATAGGAATGGGTTCGCATACTCGGTGGGCGCAATCCACCCTTCGGGATGCACCATTTGCAGCAGAACGGTTTGGGTGCCGACCAGGGCTGCCGCATGGGCGATGCCCGAATCAATTCCCACGAAAAGATCGACTTGGCGCAGCAATGCAGCAGACTCCCGGAAGGAAAGAGGCCGGTCGTAGCCGGGCAGGAGCTTTTCCGGGCCAACCACCAGCAAAGTACCGAGGCCGGTGAGTCTTTGACAAAGCTCATCGACCTTAACCTTAGGCCACTTGCGAGCCAGGTCATCCTGCGTGGCGATAATCGGGCGCTGCAGGTCGGCCAAGATCCGGACTGCAACAGCGTCGTCCTCCGGCGTGGTGACCATGGTCAACTTATGCTGCCGGAAGGGGAAGCCGGCACGCGTGAAGATGGTGCGCAGATGACCTTCGGGATACACTTTTTCGTCAATCTTAAAGCTGAGGTCATAGCTACCCTTCAGTGCGTGGTAGTCCTTCTTCTCTCCGAAAAGGAACTGGCCATACAAGGCCATTGGCCCCAGAAAATCCTGGGCCCCCTGCATGCGCGGCCGCAGCATGAGGTCGATGGTGGCGTCAGGGTAGCGTTGCTGCAGCTCCAGAGTGAAATTCTGACCGACGACCAGAACGTCGCCGCGGTAGCCGAAATGGTACAGTAAAATCCTCATAGCTCTCCCTCGTTCAGACAGCTGCATATGATCCCGAATACCTCTTCCGCGTGCAGTTCTTCCAGGCACTCCGTGCGTCCTCTTTCGCTGATGAGGCAGGCCTCTGCGTTGCAGGGAACACAAGGCCACCCTTTCTGGATGACCGTTACCCCCCCCAGGCACTGCACGCCGCGATTGGCCGCAAACGGGGAAGCTGCTGTGCAGCCGTTGGGCCAGGGCGCCCAGTACCGAGTGTAGCTGGGACCGAAGAGGGCAAAGGTTCGCGCTCCTACTGCCGCGGCGATGTGGGTGACAACCGTGTCAATCCCGATGTAGGCGACACTCCCCTCGATGGCAGCCGCCAGCTGGGACAGGGAGAACGGATCAGTGAAGGTGCGGCATCCCGCGGGGGCGCAGGAGAGAATCGCGTCCAATAGCTGCCGGTCTTGCGGGTCGCCGGTCACCGTGAAGACCGGTACGCACGCGGTCTGTCGCAGGATGGTTCCAGCCAGTTTTCCCCAGTGGTTTGCCGGCCAGTACTTGTAGGTCCCCCTGCTGTAGGGGTGGAGCAGGACATACCTTTTTTCCGGAAGCCGCGTCTTGGCAAAGTTGCGGTCCTCAGAGTCGAACCCCATGGTGACGGCAGGGATTTTGGGGATTTTGAGCGGGTCAAGCAGTGAGAGCATGAGCTGGACTGCATGCAGGTTGTCATCATATGGGCAGCATTGATCCAGCACGAGANGCTTCCACCATTCGTTGCGCCGATGGTAGCTAAGGGCCAGGGACCTTCTGCCGGTCAGGGCGGCGGCGATGGCAGTTCGGTCACCGGGATTGCATCCAAAGGAGAAATCAAACTTTTTGAAGAGATGCAGCAGTTCCAGTGACCGGCTCCCTCGTCGCAGTACGTGCACCCGGTCGACATAAGGGTTCTTGGCAAGGACGGCCTGGGTACCGTCGAAGACCAGGTACTCCACCCTGGCCCCCGGGATCGCCTTCTTGATGGATAATGCCAGCGGGGTGGTTACCAGCACGTCGCCGATATAGCGCAGCGCGACGACAAGAAAGGAAGGGGAGTTCCCCTTTAACACCATTTCTCTTGCTTTAGTAATAGTGCAACCTCCCACTCAGCCATTTTTCGATGAGGGTGTGCCCGAAACGCAACCCCTCGCAGTTGCGCCAGACTAGCTCCCGCCATTTCCTCAGCTGCCTTTCCTGCAGGCGCCGCCAACAGGAAAGCTTCCATTTCTTCCGGTAATAGGAGCGGTTCTGCGCTTCATACGGTCCGATATCCTGCCGTTTTTTTATGGCATTCTGGGTCACCGAGCCGAAGTGGTGCAGGAANGANCGGCCCGTGATGCCGAGCCGAAAACCTCCCCGTGCGGCCCGACGGAAAAAATCCGCGTCCTCGAACTGGCCGATGCGGAAATTTTCATCGAACCCACCCAGGGCTTCGAAGACCCGGCGGTGCACCATGAAGCAGACGCCGTGCGCAGTGCCCATGCGGGAAGCGCACCCCATCTTCTTCACGAAGTCCCCGGCGTACTGTACGATGTCGTAGTTGTACTCACCCTCGCGTATGGCGGGACTCACCAGGTCCAAATCATGCTGGAGTGCGAAATCCAGCAATCCCTCCAGCCACCCCGGTGCGACGATTACGTCATTGTTGAGAAAAAGCAGCCATTCGGATGAGCTCTCCCTGATTCCCTGATTCCACGCGCCGGCACATCCCAGATTCTCCCGGTTGCTCAACACCTCGATCCCCGGCCAGGATTCTAGGAACTCGGAGGTTCCATCGCTGGAAGCGTTGTCGATCAGCAGCAAGCGCGCACCGCCAGCGCCGTGCTTTTGCAGGCTTTCCAGGCAGAGCCGAGTGTAATGTACCTCATTGTGGAGCGGGATGACTATGGTTATGCTTTTTGCACAGAGTTTCATAACAATATCTCCTCAACGGGGTGGACAGATGCCGACAGGGGGCTCTCCTGAAGGTTGGATTCAGCCCTGCATCGTGGTGGTCAGGAGCAGTGAAGGTGTCGATCCGGCGGTCAGAGCCAGTCAGTAGTTGCTGCTTGAGATAAATCCACCGATTGGAGCAGGCCGTCAGGGGCGGGCGTCGCCGTCCCGTGCCGGCCGGCGTACCTCCAGGCAGGGAGCCGCTCTCCGTAAAGGCGCAGCACCCCCATGAGTGGCGCGGCGGGTGTGGCGCCCGGGAGCGGGACTATGCAGGCCGNGGGGTTTCCCAGGACATTGGCCGCCCAATGCGAGTAGCCGGAGATCGGTGTCGCCAGCATGACCGGGCAACATGCCAAGGCGAATAGATCGGCCACCGGGTTGACCCTGGAGTCATGGTCGGGTCCCTTATAGCCGTAAGGCGAATCGATATCCAGTGAGAAGACGTCGAAATTGTTGTTGAGCGCGGCGTGGAGGGCCGGGTCGCCGGTACCGGCCAGGAAAAAACGTACGTTTTCCTGCCTGCTGGCTACCGCAGCCATGGCTCGTTCATACCACCAGATCGGCACCGCTGGCCACTCAACCCCCTGCACCTGATAGCGCGAATCGTCGGCGCCCTTGAAGTCCCCGTGGCGTACATGGACCCCTACCAGTGGTTGCCCTTTCAGCGCGTTGAAAGTCTCCTTCACCCGTCGGGCCAGCAAAGGGGCCAAGTGGAGTTTGCGAGCTACCTCATGGTAGATAGNGTCGAGTCGCTCGGTTGGTCCGTTCAGGGTTCGCAGCAGTATTTTTTTCCCCTGAAGCGATGCAAAGGTCGCTTCGTCACAGTTGCGCAGCCGTAGTGCCCCCAACTTGGCCAGGATGCCAACAGAACCGCGACGCGTATCGTCGATCCTGAAGGAGTCAAGCTCACGCCAGTCAAGTACGATGTCATGGCCATAGGCCTTTCGTATGGCAAAGGCAAGTGGCAGGGCCTCGAGCCGATTGGAAATACCGACAAACTCAGGGATGTATAATTTTGGCATAGTTATGACGATGAACCCTGTCTTATTATTAAACTGAACAGGTTTTAATCTTATCGTGCCGGCAGTTGAATGCAAGGCCTTCAATTGAGGAAATATCGAGGCTGCTTGTTCTCAGTTCCTTGAGCCGTAGTGTCTTTTTCGCTTTGGCTTATCCTGTAACAGGGGCACGACCTACCCCTCCGGCGAAGTGAAAGTGGAGAGAACGGACGTCATGACGACCGTCAAGAGCACCCAAAGAAACACCAGCACATGAACGCAGCAGCGAATCAGGCAGTTCCGGAAGGAACCACGACCACTACCCCGGCGCTTTCCGTTGACGCTGTCGGCGCCGGCCGTTCCAGGTTCATATATCTCCTCCTTATTGGGATCATTATGAGGTTGATTAACCCATTAGGAGCGAAAGGTTACTTGTGCGCATCTTATGTGACCCTTCAGACACAAAAAAGCCGGGGCCTCCATATCGTTATGATATTTCGGCGACCCGGCTNTCTCTGTGAGACCCTGTAGGCTTTCCGTCCCATCCTCGCGGATGGTTTAGTATTGTCGTGTATCGAGGTTGCAGTTTGTGAAATTACACCTTGATAGCTGAGTGACGTCTGCATGTCAAGACAATAAAATACATGTCAGCTGCAACACCCGACATTACGAAGTATTTTAGCGATACGCAGATGGAGGCCCACTAGGATGGAGGAAACTGATAGCACACCTCGAAACTGATGACAATGCCGTCGTTAATGAACTTTTTACATAAAAAAGTTGGCGGATTCCTGCGCTATCATGACTCGATGTGCAATCACGTTTCAGTAGTGATTCATGCATAGACCTAATTTGACGAGTGCAAAAGATCTACTTTTACACATTTTATGATTTGGCAGTTCTCAGATTGAATGCCTGATGGGCCTGGGCCGCTCAGGCTGCTTTGACCCTAAAAAAGAAGCCCCGCCTCCCTTGGGGGCGGGGCTTCTTCATAGAAAAGCAAGGACTTGTACTCGCTGTCTTCCCTTCCTCCAAAATTAGCTAAGTCTTCAACGACAAGAGTAAGAGGAAGCGGGTTTCCACGTGAAAGGACCGTCCTGAAAGGCCCATAAGCATAGCGGGATATGTACGCCAGAGTATTGCTGTTGACAAGGCGTCACCTGCAGCATACCCGTCATATATGGCAGTTATAGATAATAGGGCCGATTAGGGTGTGATCTATTAGTTCCTCTTGTGCATTCACATCCCATATTCCGTCGTAAAATCAGATGTATATCTCCAAAACTGCCATAGGATTCCTCTGGCTTGATAATTGCGTATTAAGGTTACCAAAAATTTCCATCTGACAACGCTACAAGGCACAGATTGCATTATTGAGAGCTAGAGAACGATCTTGTCTAAGTTGATAGCCTCAGCTTAGCCACAGGTGGAGTGCGTAATTTTGTGAGGTAGTGTAGATGCATAAAAAATCAAATAACTCCGGGATTGATCTCACTCCCACGAAGTCCGCCAACACGCCTGGGTCGCCATATTCCGTCGAACTATTGAAAATGGCAAAGGCCGATGTTGACACGACCCTAAAGGAGCTTGGTTCGACATTAGACGGCCTGAGCGAAGCTGAATCCAAGGCTCGTTTGAAAAAGATAGGTCCGAACGAGATTGCCGGAGAAAAGCACCAATCGGCCACCATGCGACTTTTGAGCAACATTAAGAATCCATTGGTTCTTCTGCTGATGGCACTGGGGATTCTTTCCTATCTGACCGGCGACAAACGGGCGACTGTCGTGATTTTCGTGATGGTTGTTCTCGGTGTGGTACTACGTTTCTACCAGGAGATGCGGGCCGATAATGCAGCCGAAAAACTCCAGGCGATGGTCAGCAACACGGCGGCGCGGGTGCGAGGTGGCGAGGACGCGGAAGTTCCGCTGAAGACATTGGTACCCGGTGACATAATCCGACTGGCCGCGGGAGACATGGTTCCTGCTGACGTACGGGTCCTATCCGCCAAGGATTTGTTTCTGAATCAGGCCGCCCTCACCGGTGAAGCCCTGCCTGTGGAACGCAATGCCGACCCTGCGCCTGTTGATATTGAGAACCCGCTCGACCTGTCCTGCCTCTGCTTCCTCGGTTCCAATGTAGAGAGCGGATCAGCGACCGCCGTGGTCATCCATACCGGCGAACGCACTTATTTCGGCTCCCTCGCTGCCAGCATCGTCGGACAGCGCCAGTTGACCAGTTTCGACAAAGGCATAAATAAGTTCACCTGGCTGATGATTGGCTTCATTGCCGTGATGGTGCCGGCTGTGTTTCTCATCAACGGATTATGCAAGCATGACTGGTTGGAAGCCTTTCTGTTTGCTATGGCTGTGGCGGTCGGACTCACTCCAGAGATGCTCCCCATGATCGTGACCGTCAACCTGTCCAAGGGCGCTCTGGCGATGGCCTCCAAGAAGGTGATTGTCAAACGCCTCAACTCCATCCAAAATTTCGGGGCGATGGACGTACTTTGCACCGACAAGACCGGCACCCTCACCCAGGGCAAGATCGTTCTGGAANAGCACCTGGATGTTTACGGTGAACCAAGCGAGAAGGTGCTGCATTTCGGCTATTTGAACAGTTTCCACCATACCGGATTGAAGAATCTGTTGGATAAGGCGATCCTGGATCATGAAGAGCTAAAAGAGCACCTGCAAGCGGACGTGAAGTATCGCAAGATCGACGAGATCCCTTTCGACTTCGTACGCCGGCGCATGTCAGTCGTGGTGGAAGACGAAGCCGGTATGAACACGCTGATCTGCAAGGGCGCTGTAGAAGAGGTTATGGGGCTCTGTACCCGGGTGGAGGTCAAAGGGGAGCTCATAGAGGTTTTACCCGAGTTCGATGCCAAGCGTCGGGAATTGGCTGACAGCCTGAATGGTCAGGGCTTCCGGGTTGTCGCTCTGGCATATAAACAAATGCCGGAATCTTCGGATGAGCCGGTTTATGCGGTCAAGGATGAGTCGGATTTGATCCTGCTCGGGTTCCTGGCGTTCCTCGACCCGCAGAAGGAGTCGACAGCAGAGGCCCTGAAGAAACTTCACGCCCTGAGTGTTGACGTCAAGGTACTGACCGGAGACAACGAGATCATCACCGCCTACATCTGCAAGGAAGTAGGGATGCCGGTCGAACATCTGTTGCTCGGCCCGCAAATCGAGAAGATGAGCGATGCGGAGCTGGCCGAGGCGGCCTGCACGACGAGCGTCTTTGCGAGGCTGGTCCCGGCACACAAGGAGCGCATCATCCGGGCGCTCCAGAGCAAGGGGCACGTGCTGGGGTTCATGGGCGACGGCATCAACGACGCCCCGGCCTTGAAGGCTGCCGATGTCGGGATTTCGGTGGATAGCGCCGTAGACATAGCCAAGGAGTCATCAGACATCATCTTATTGGAAAACAGCCTGTTGGTTCTAGAACAGGGGGTGCTGGAAGGTCGGCGCGTGTTCGGGAATATCGTCAAGTATATCAAGATGGCCGCCAGCTCTAACTTCGGCAATATGTTCAGTGTTGTCGGTGCCAGCGCGTTTCTTCCTTTTCTGCCAATGCTGCCTATCCAGGTGCTGATCAATAATCTCCTTTACGATTTCTCGCAGACAACCATTCCGACCGACCAGGTGGATGATGAATGGCTTACCAAACCCCGCCAGTGGACTATCGACAAGATTCTCCGTTTCATCCTGATTATCGGGCCGATTAGCTCAATTTTCGATTACCTGACCTTCTTCATGATGCTGTATGTATTCAACTGCTGGCATAAACCTGTCCTGTTTCAGACCGGCTGGTTTGTGGAATCGCTTTTCACCCAGACCTTGATTATCCATATTATTCGCACCAACAAGATCCCGTTCATACAAAGCCGGGCCAGTTGGCAGCTCATCCTCACCTCGGTCATAATAGTCGCAGTCGGTGCCTGGCTGACGATCTCACCCTTTGCGGCCACGCTCGGATTTGTCCCGCTCCCCCCCCGTTATTGGCTCTATTTGACAATTATGATGTTGGGCTATGCCCTGCTTACGCAGGTAGTGAAAACGTGGTTTATTCGGAAGTTCGGTGACTGACGGAGGTCGTTGGATGGGGGCGCCATCAAATGGGGGCCTGCTCGAAATGACCGTTCCCAGGGGTAAGATTGACAAAAAAGCTCCTGACGTTGGGCACGGCGCTTCTTGGAGCGTCTCCCTGGTCAAAACCGGTTCCTTCGAGAAAGCCATCCCCCTACGCCCCATTTGAAGTAATCACCATTGGTCCTTTTTCGCACAATTCACTGCGCATCCCGCGCACACCCTCAGGCAGGGATCGATATGCACCAGGATATTACTGTTGGCAAGGCGACTGCTTATTCCGACGGTGATGGTGTGGCTCAGCACGTGCGCGGTTTCGACCCTCATATCCTTCGGCACGACGAGATGCAAATCAATGTGCCGGACATGCCCGGCCTTTCTGGTCCTCAGCTTGTGGAATTCAAGAAACTCCGTCGCGTGTTCCGCGAGGACTTCATGGATAATCGCCTCCTCGTCGTCGGGAAGCTTCACGTCGAGGATGGGCGAGAAGGCATTCTTGGTCAGGTCGTATGCCGCCTTGATAATCAGCAGCGCCACGCCGATGGCGACCAGCGGGTCGAGGATGGTTAGCCCAGTTATCTTGATGACTCCAAGGCCTGCAAGCACGCCGAGCGAGGTATAGACATCGGTGCGCAGATGCATGGCATCAGCCTTAAGGGCGATTGAATCGGACTTGATTGCCACCTTGAGAAGGTGACGGGAGACCAGGTAGTTGACGAGCGCCGAGGCTCCCATGACCGCTGCGCCAAGCCCCAGTTCCTCCATTCCGACGCTGCCAGAGATCAACTTTCGCACCGCGGCCCAAATAATATAAATGGCCGCTCCGAAAATCAGAAGGGCTTCAATAGTGCCCGACACATTTTCAATCTTACCATGCCCGTAAGGGTGCTTCTCATCGGCAGGCTTCCCCGCTTCCCTGACGGAAAACCAGGCTAGGACGGCAGCCACCAAGTCAATACTGGAATGGACGGCTTCCGATAATATGGAAACGGAGCCCGAAACCAGGCCGATCGCCAATTTAGCACCGACCAGAACCGTGTTGGAAGCTACTGACAGGAGCGCGGCAGACATTTTTTGTTTATGGTGATCCACTGGCACTCTCCTTAAGCCCCATATCCAGCCCCCCTCCCAGGCTCGAACCCTTGGGATAAAAGCAGCTGAAAGATGAAGCAATGACCCGGCTGGCACCCCGCTCCAGGTTGCTCTGGAGCCCGTCGGGGATGCACTGGCTACCAGAACCGGTCTAAGCACTATCATAACGGCGAAAGATAGCCAAGCAATATCGAAGCTCCTCGTATTCGCCTCGCTTTGGCTCAGGTCCGGTGCATTACCTTTCCCAATATCTGAGCTGAGGCGTGGTTTTCCTTCTATTTCGACTCTGAGTGAAGGAGCACTTCCTCCGCAAGCAACGAAATCAACAATCACTCCTTAGCCTTTATTGCTTTTTAGTAAGAAGTGGCTAAAATGATGGTAATCATACGTCTACCTTCTGTAGTCAATTGGTAGATTCACTCGTGAAGAGATCCTTTATGCTCTGTATTGTATGAAACTAATAATTGTCTATTTAAGCAGTATGCCTAAGTGGGTGCTTCGGATAATGGGAGTCGTACTTGTCGGCTTTCTCGGATTCATCGATTATATTACCGGTGATTATTCCATGACCCTTTTCTACCTTGGACCGGTGTTCCTCGGTGCCTGGTTTGTTAATCAGTGGGCCGGTTTGGTGATGTGTTTTCTGGCAGGGGGGGCCATTGTTGTAGCTCACGAAATACCCCATGCGGCAAGCTACAATACCGTGGTGTTGCACACCTGGAACACCTCGATGGAGGTGCTCTTCCTTTTCATCATGAGCTACATGTTCTCCCTGCTTAAGAAGGAGTTCGAAACCGAGAAGGTGCATGCGCGCCTGGATCACCTGACCGGGGCGGTTAATCGTCGCAGTTTTCAGGAGGTGGCCGAGTACGAAATCAACCAGTCCCGGCGTCATGAGCGCATCCTTTCCGTCGCACTGATAGACATTGACAACTTCAAGGCCGTGAATGACCACCTGGGGCATCACGCCGGAGATGATCTACTGGTGAAGGTGGTTCAGACGATTAAACAGAACATCCGAAGCACGGATGTCGTGGCGCGGCTTGGCGGGGATGAATTCTGTATTCTCTTTCCGGAAACCGCCTCCGATGCGGCTCTGGAAGTGCTGGAACTGCTGCAATATCAGTTCCTGGAGGCGACGACCGGGTCTCCCTGGCCGGTAACCCTCAGTATTGGTGCCATCACGTATAACATCCCTCCCGCTTCGGCCCATGAAATGGTAAAGGAGGTCGACAACAGGATGTATGCAGCTAAGCGGGGAGGGAAAAACCGTATTTCTCANGTGACGGTGGGACTTCATTAGTGAATACGGAGGAAAGTGCGGTAAAAGATGCACCGGGAAGATAAATCCACTGTATGATGCGATGTAACCAATGATTTGAACCAGGAGGAACTATGCTTCGAAAACTCACGGTATTTGTGTGCCTGATCTCATTCTCCCCGGCGGCCGTCGGTGCTCAAGAACTTGCTGCAATCGCAGGTTCGCCATTGGTGGTCGACATGCCATCGTCATCGCTGCAGCAGGGGAAGGACGTAAATCTGTCACTTCCGATTACCAACAGGTACCCGGTCGACAAACTGGCCTCGGCAGAAAAGTCCAGTGGATACGGTGCTGCAATGCCAGACGAAACAACGAAGGGAAAAAAATCCGGCATGACGTTCAAAGAATGGGCGGAGATACATTTTGGAGAAAATCGATGGGTATGGTGGGCAGGNGCAACGGCAGCATTGGTTGCGTTGCACGCATTCGTTTTTGTAGACCACAAATGATTCGCTAGCACTTTCTTCAGGAAGAAAGCTCGTTGGCTTGAGGTGCTTGGGGCGCCTGCCTCCAGCCACCACAATAAACGGTTGAGCTGTGAATAAAAAGTTATATAATTACCTGATTGGTGCTAATCATCCGCAAGCACGGTGTCGCGACATATTTTGTCATGGACGCATAGTATGATCCACGGTAATGAACCTCTCACCAAGGAGATCG
>JGI24142J45722_1000735_pt1 | contig 17453 bp, 6 predicted proteins | sample BarGraIncu00431A_FD_45722 | JGI IMG/M metagenome (IMG submission 45722) | reverse complement strand
TGAGACTAGATTTTTGTGCCGGAGAGGTACGTTCACAAGCAAGGACTAGGGAGCCGTCAGCTGTGCCGCTATCCACTGGTAGCGCTGCAGATAAAAAAAGAAGCTGTCACAAAGGACAGCTTCTTAATTCATTAGTCAGACTCCCACCTTATTGGTGGTATACCTGCATTATTCCTGAACAATCTGTATTTGTTGATCTTCTTCAGGTATCGTGATGTTCTTGACTTTTTCCAGAATCATGGAACCCATAAAATGATATTTCAACGGGTATTTCGGGTTGGTGATATCGCTATACTGATAATCCAATTTTAAGGTCAAATCCGAAATCTGATTGTATGGAAGCACATCATCCATCCTTTTTTGGATAGAGTATGAACCACTTTTCTGAGTGAACTTTATAGTGGGGTCATCAGCAGTAAGAGTGACAGTACTGTCCGCATTAAATTGTGCCTTGATTTTGTACTTGGCACGGTCAAAAGCTTGTTCTTCTGTTACACCGGCAAAAAAGAAAATGGTGTTTTCATCAACAACTCTAGCTTCACGAGTACTAACAACAAGAGGAGGCGGTGCAGTTTGTCCTTGTGGTACAGGATTCATGTCATAAACCTGTCCCTGCAGAGCAGAATAAACACCGGAGAAATCATTGAACGGAATAATTCTCATCAAGGTCTTTCTGTAATGCTTATGAAGATTTGGACCGAACTTAGATGTAGAAACAACGTTCAACGGTAAAATATATTTGTTGATCATGTCGATACCGGAAAGCTTGAAGTTCATGTTCACATAGCCTTGGTTTGAGCCGGCCTGAATAGTGGTCGTCATAGACGGAAACTCATAGAATGCAGAATCCATTAGTGTAAAATACAAGTCGTCCCTGTATCTGAACCTGTCAAAGTTCAGACTGGCCATAGTATCCGGATCCAATGCGATGCTCACATCAAAAGAGGTCTTGTTTTCAGTGGAACCACTCAGAATAACAGGAATGTTGTAATTTATTACACCCCCACTGGAGCTGTATTTAATATTCACATTCACCATGTTGTTGTTGACAAATGAAACGGTATTTTCGTACTGTTCCGTAGTCCATTCCTCGTTGCAAGAGCATAAAAACAGGCTGGCAATAAAACCCAGCATAAATACATATTTTTTTCTCATGGTATTTTTAATAGTAATAAGTCCAACCTGGATTTTGGGTTAATTTCTTGTTTCTTTTCAATTCGCTTTGTGAAATCGGCCAAAAATACATCTTTTTAGCAAAAATCGTTGGCAGTGAAGAAATGACAACAGGTTCATAGAACAAATCTCGTTGTGCTTTGGTCATGTTCATGTTGCAGCCCCAAACTGGAGTAGCTTCTTCAACCGGAGCGTCTTTCCAACGTCTCAGATCATAATAGCGATGATTTTCAGCAAAAAGTTCGATTTCTCTTTCACGCTTCAACGCTTTTCTGAATAGATCGGCATTGGCATAAATCGATGCATCGAAATCGGGAACTCCACCTCTGATACGAATCGGGGAAATGGCATTGCTCATTTCAGCCACATCTCTTCCTACGGTGATACTACCTTCGCCTGTGTAGTTTGCAACGGTATATGATTTGGTCAGCTCATTCAGGGCTTCAGCATAGATCAACAACACTTCAGCATATCGGATGGCCGGTTCTGCCTTTGGAACAACTCCACCTCCTATCAACCATGAATCGATCGGATTGACATATTTCTTGATACCAATACCTGTTCTGATGTGAAAAGCAGGAGATGAAGCCTGTTTACCGTCTGATTCGCCTCGGTAGTAGAATGTTTGTGTGAACTTTTTACCGATGTCAGCGTCCTTTGCGCTGGTGTTGTCCCAGATGCTGCCATTGTATGCTACGGATGCGTAGAAACGGGGTTCCCTGTTGGCATACTGCAACGATACGTTGGCAGGAAGTGGGAGATTACTGGTGTTGTTCGCTGTGTATCCACTCACACGAGGATTTGTCGGAACATCGGATCCATCATTCATATAGTAGGCATCGCAATGTTTCAAGGTGATACCGTGGGTATTCCAACCTTTCAGAGTATATGGCATTTGGTGAAGCACCATCATGTCGATACCTTCGTTTGGCTGGTTGAAACCTCTGGTAAAAATCAACTCAGGGTTGGCGGCTGGTCCTACTGCACCGTTGAAAAGTTGTCTGTAAGACTCAAACGGATCGATATCCTTCCAACCTGCCGGAAAGTTATTTTCGGAATAGACTGCATGGTAGGGAGGTATAATCGTTTTGGGCTGACTGAGGCTTTGAGTCGTATCTGTAAAAGCTACAGTAAAAAGATGATAGACCCCAAGATCCATAACCTCTTTGGCAGCTACGGCTGCTCTGGCCCATTTGGATTCATCGTAGGTTTGTGCAATCAGGTTCCTTCCCTGATCATCAACAAGATCCGACATTTCGGTATTGCCGTTAAACAAAGGACTGGCTGCATATATATATACTTTTGCCCTGGCTGCAAGTGCAGCACCTCGAGTTGGTCGAGTAATGTACCTGGCAGATCTGTTCAAGGGTAAATCCTTAGCCGCAATAGCCAGTTCACCGGTGATGAAATCCACACATTCGTCGTACGAATTTCTGGCAACGGCTAACGCATTGTAGTCTGCGGTATAATCGATACCCTCTACAGGCAGGATGGGTACAGGACCGTATTTCCGAATCAGCAACCAGTAAAAATAGGCTCTCAGAAACCTTGCTTGTGCTTTGGTATCTTTGATTTCACTTTGGCTCATCTGCCTGTTCATATCAATATTATCTATGAAGGTAGATGCATCGCGAATGCCTTGATAACAGGAAGCCCAGGAACCTTGTTTATTGTTTTCAGTGTAGGTGCCGTTTTTATAAACGGTGTATTCGTCACCGCCTGGTCTGTCACCATAGAACATGTCATCGGAAATGTAATTGAATGGGGTATTACCCTTACTGGCTACGTCAGCATTTTCGCCCTGAAGTTGAGAATATACACCGGCCAGCCATTGGTCGGAGTAATCCTTTTTTGTAAATACACTGTCGACATTCAGTCTATCCTTGAAGAAATGCTCCATGTCCAGATAACCGGCACATGATCCAAAAGACAACAACATGCCAGACAATATTGAAACAAATATAATTTTTTTCATATTACTGTAGTTCATTCATTTTTAAATATTAAATGTCAAGCCAAGGGTCACCATTTTCATAGGAGGATAAGTCATACCATTGCCGCTACCCAGTTCCGGATCCCATATTTTTAATTTATCCCATAATAACAGGTTGTTGCCTATCAGGTAAAACCTGACGTTGTTCATATTAAACTTTGAAGAAATTCTTTGAGGGATTGAATAGCCCATTTCCAGTGTTTTCAGACGAAGGTATGATCCGTCTCTCAACCAGAAAGTTGATTCTCTGTAGTTGTTGCTGTTTCCTCCGTAGCTTAGACGAGGGAACATGGCCTTCGTATTTTCTGTTGCAGGATCACCGGAAATAGATCTGGAAATCCACCTGTTGGCAGGATTAGAAACGGCAGTCAGGATATTGCCCCAGGCTCCTTCCGAGAAAGGATATACACCAGGTCCGCTTATGAAATAGGCAGACTTACCGGATCCCTGAAAGTGGATGTTGAAGTCAAAATTCGTCCAACGCAGGGACATACCTAAACCGTATACCAAACTAGGTTCACGCGTTGCGCCAATGGCAACTCTATCGTCGTCGTTGATGATACCGTCGCCGTTTACGTCCTTATATTTGATGTCACCCGGCAGATATTCTCCATAAGTTTGTTTCGGACTATTTCTGATTTCTTCGTAGTCTTTGAACAAACCTTCCGAAACAAGTCCTTTTGCTTGATTATAGCGGTAACCTTTGGTCATCCTGTAAGGTAAGGATACTTCCTCTTCGTCATATTTCAGTACCTGGTTTTTGGCATACGTGATGTTACCGCGCAGAGTGAAGTCAAATGCATCGATTTTTTTGTGTAAATTAAATTGGGAGTCAAAACCTCTGGATTGCATCTTACCTACATTTGCAAAAGGGGTACTGGTCAAACCAACCATAACCGGCAAATAGCTTCTTCTCATATAAATGTTATCACGGGTATCCTGGAATACATCGAGAGAACCGGAAAAGAGACCGTTCAGAATACTGACGTCAAGACCGATGTTGTGCTTTTTGGCTACTTCCCAAGACAGATTATCAGATGCTACCTGTTCAAAATGAAGTCCATTGTAATTATTGGTGTTGTTGATGTCACCGAAATTCCAACCACCGATTCCATTGGCAGAAATGGTGCTGAGGTAGGGGAAACGTGTGCCAACGTTGTCGTTGCCCACTTCACCGTATGAGTAGCGAAGTTTAAATTGTGACAACCAGGGAGCTGCATCGCTGACAAATTTTTCCTGAGCAATGTTCCAACCGAACGAGACAGCCGGGAAGAAACCAAATTGGCTACCTTTCTTGAAGTTTTCCGAACCGGTATAACCGAAGTTGAATTCAGCCAGGTAACGATCGTCGTAGCCATAGGTGACACGACCGGATGTTCCAAGGTTTCTTTGGGCAATTCCGCTGATAATATCCGTAGAGGTAAGTGATGTAGTACGGTTTTCGTTTTGGAAAGCTTTCAGCAAAGCACCAACTCTATGTTTTTGATTGATTAATTTGTCGTAGGAAAGGATGGCTTCCATGTAGTAGGTTCTGTATCCGTATGCGCTGGATGTTTGGTACATCAGGGATTCGGTTGAGATTCTCTTCATGATCAGGTTTCCATCTCTGTCTCTTCTTCTTTCAATGTTGTATTGTTCCGGCCATTTCAGACGGTCAATGTTGTTTTCGTTTCTGGTGTCATAAGCAACCATAGCCCTGAATTTCAAACCATCGGTAATGAATTTCAGGTTTTGGTCCAGGTTTATGTTTGTTTGGGCCACATTTTTCCAATATTCCCTGTATCCGGTCTGAGTAGCCAATACCCATGGATTGGTTTTGTTACCGGTTCCGGATGCCGGAACCAAACCATTGGAATAGAGGAATGGAATGGAGACAGGTGTCTGACCAACCAGTGAATACCAGATATCGTTTCTCAATCCTGGGAAATTCTGACTTTCAAGAAATCCCGAAACGCCAAGACTTACCAAAGTAGTTTTGGTTATATCCATATCTACATTTGCTCTGTAGTTCCAACGAGACATACTCGAATTGGTCTTATAATCTTTCATCGATTGGTCTGATTTGTACATTCCGTCTTCATTCTGGTAGCTACCTGAAACAAAGTAACGCGCTGTTGAACCACCACCACTCATGTTAATGGTTGCACGGTCAGAGCTGGAACCATTTTTGAGCATGACATCTTGCCAGTTGATGTTGGGATATAAATCGGGATCCAGTCCTTTCTTGAAAAGGTCCAATTCAATCGGGGTATAGAGTGGTTCCTGATTTCTGGTGATCTTAGCTTCGTTGGCCAGTGTTGCGTAGGTAGTACCGTCAACAAATTCCGGCAGACGTGTAAACGTTTTATAACCATATTCGGCTTTACCACTGATATTCACTTTACCGGCTTCCCCTTTTTTAGTGGTGATGAGCACGACACCGTTTGCACCCTTGGAACCGTAAATAGCCGTTGCAGATGCATCTTTCAAGATAGAAAAGGATTCAATATCCTCAATATTGACTTCGTTGAAAGGACGTTCTACACCATCAACAAGGATAAGAGCAGCTTTATTGGCACCGAAAGTGGATATACCTCGAATCCAGAATTCAGAATTGTTGCTGCCGGGTTCACCGGATGTCTGCATAGCGATAATACCCGCTACGTTTCCGGCCAGGGCGTTTGTGATGTTTGCAGTCGGAATGTTCAGGGACTTGATGTTTACCGTAGTGATAGCACCTGTAACTGTCGCTTTCCTTTGAACACCGGCTCCTGTAATCACTATTTCTGAAAGTACACTTTTACTGTTTTCATTCAGGATAACGTTGATGACAGTCTTTTCCTTAACCGGTATTTCCTGTTTTTCAAAACCAACATAATTGAAAATCAGGATATTATAAGCGTTGGCTTTGATCTTGTATTTACCGTTTTCATCGGAAACTGTACCCATGCCGCTTCGGTCCTTCACTACTACGCTGACACCAATCAGCGGCTGATTGTTCTTATCAGTAATTAAACCAGTAATTTCTGCATCCGTATTTTGAGCGAAAAGGCTGATTGAACTTACAAATAAGAGCAATATGATAGTTATGTATTTTTTCATTTTTAATATCATTTTAAATTACTCAATGGTAATCATTCTTATGCGGGAATTACCTTCATCCGCGATGTAGAAAGTTTTTGTTTCTTTATCATAAGCAATGCCTCGCGGATATTTGAACTGAGCATCTCTCAAAGCACCGTCTGAATAACCGGGCGTTTGAGGTCTTCCTGCAAAAGTGGTGACAATACCCTTCGGGGTAATTTTACGGATACAATGGTTGTTGACATCACAAACATAGAAGTTGTCGTATTCATCGAATGCTCCCTGATGTGGATTGTCAAATCTGGCACCTGTACCAACTCCATCCTGCCATCCGGCAGTAGCTCTTAGACCACAGACAACGGAAGGAGCTTCGAGTTTTTTGGTATCCCTGTTGTACATGGATTTCATAATGTAATGTTTGTTTACACAGACCACATAGGCAAAATCACCGCTGGGTGCGAACTGAACGTTGAACTCCCATCCCACATCGTCAACGCGGTACATGGTCTCCGAAACGCGGGTCTTTTTGTTCCATTTGTACATGAAACCACGGTCGTATTCTGTATAAAAATAATCACCGGTCTGTGGGTGTACGTCTGATCCGTTGCATGTTTTGGAATTGATCAGCGAGGTCCATGTCGTGAAATTTGTCTGTTTGGTAAGAATCACCGTGCTGATACCTCCTGTATCCCATGTGTCGTTGGTTACATATAACGTATCCCAGGCCAGACTGAATGCAAGCGTTCTGGGGCGGACTACTCCGTTTCCCATCCTGAATTTTGTGGTGACTGTTCTGTTGTGTAAGTCGATGAAGCGTAAAGCGGAAGAATCTTCAAGCAAGTAAAGGTCCTTGTTTTGATCAAATTTCAACCAGTAGGGTTTATAATACTGTGCCGTAGCCAATGTACCATCTACGATGTCCGTCTTACCGTCCTTATCTGTCCATCCGGAAAGGGTGGAAACGGCTGGTTTAAAGATGTAATTGAATACTTTATCTGATATAACCTCTTTCATATCAGCTCCTTTTCCGATTTGTACAGTAACTAAACCTGTATCGGCTCTCACGGGAACAAGTACAAGCAGAGAACTGCCATCTGTTCCAATCAGCGGCGCTTTTTTGCCGTTAACAAAAACTTTTATGAGGGATGTATCAGATCCGAAATTTGAGCCATTAATGACCATTTGTGTGCTGACCCCACCACTGTCTGGCAAGAAACTGCTAAACTCAACCGGTTTAGTAGGGTCGTAAACTGGACGAGTACTTTTCCCATCATCCACGCAATGCGCGAAACAGATAATGGAGAAAAATAAAAGGAAGTACTTTGTAACTTTCATTTACTTAGTTTTAGGTTTAAGATTAATATGACTGTATGACTGAAAAAAAAATAATTACAAAAATAATTTAAACATCATCAGGGACAAGTTATAATTGTACCAAAAAAGGACAAAATTTAACCAAAGTACAGAAAAATTAATGTATTTTAGTTGGTATTAAAGGTTGTATGTATGATGTAATAAGTTGAATGTTAGCGAGATATAATACTCAATCGCTGATGCGGTCAAAAATCGATTTACCCGGTTTCCCAAAAAAGGCTTTTGTGTTTTTTTGCGAATATGCAACTATGTTCTAAATTTGTAGAATATTCAAAAGATTTCTATATCTTGTTCATTCCCTTTGAATATTATTCAATAGGTTTATCCAGACTCGATTTACTAACTTTTTCATGAAAAGAACAACCCTGACCTTATTTATAGTATGCTATGCTCTGATTGCAACAGCAACCAGACCTTTGTCCTTTATGAAATATCAGGTTGAAAATGGATTGTCACACAATACAGTATGGTGTATCCTTCAGGATAGTTTCGATTTCATGTGGTTTGGTACCAGTGATGGGCTAAACTGTTTTGACGGAAAGAATTTCAGAATATTCCGCAACAAATCAGAAAATAAAAACTCTCTGGGTAATAATTTCGTCAGGTCTTTGTTCGAAGACAAAAATCAAGACATTTGGGTTGGTACCAATAAGGGTGTTTATATTTTCAACCGTCATACAGAATCTTTCTCCTTATTTAGTCAAAAAACAGAAGATGGAGTTCTAATTAGTAGTAACGTCAATAAAATAATTGAAAGCAATACAGGTGATATCTGGATTGCAACTTTGGGTCAAGGAATTTTTATCTACAATCCGGTTTCTAATCAACTGGTTCAAAATACTCAATACACTTCTTTTGTATGGAATCTGCTTAAAGTTCCGGGTGGCAATATAATTGCAACATCCCGTGAAGAAGGTCTGATTTCTTTCAATAAAAATGGTAAGTATCTACGTTCCTATATTCCTTCTGAAAGAAATATTGATTTAAGTAATATTGAAATAAATGCACTTTGCTATCATAACAATATGCTATGGTTTAGTGTAGGAGCAGATGGCTTTTACAAACTGGACCTGAAAACTGGTCAAATGCAATCCATTGCCAATATTTCTACAACAGTCTCCAATATCCGCAAGATTTTTCCTTACTCCAAAGATGAACTGTGGGTTGGTGGTGATAATGGATTGTATATTTATAACCTGAAAACAGGTATAATCAGTCGGATTGACAACCCATCCAATCCCAAAAGCTTAAGTGACCAATCCATTTACGATATGGCCCGGGATCGGGAAGGAGGAATTTGGGTTTCAACCTATTTTGGCGGTATAAACTATTTACCAAAGGATTCAAAACCATTTGAGAATTATTTCCCGCTCTATCAAGCCGGTTCTATTTCCGGAAAAGCCATCAGCCAGTTTTGTGAAGATAAAATGGGTAATATCTGGATTGCAACTGAAGATGGTGGTCTGAATTATTTTAATACCAAAACCCAAAAGACAGAGAGTTATAAACCGACAGCCTCTAAAAATAACATCAGCTACCACAATATTCACTCGTTGTTACTGGATGATAACAAGCTTTGGATTGGAACTTTTTCCCGTGGAATTGATATTTTTGATTTGAAAAGTAAGACTTTTCAGAATTTCAGGCATAAGCGTTCTGACTCTAAAAGTATTTGCGACAATGCCATTTATGCCATTTATAAGGATAGCCGTGGTGTTATATATGTTGGTACAGCCTGGGGATTGAGCAAATTTAACAGGGCAGACCATTCTTTCTCGCTTATAGAAGAAATCGGTCCAATGGTTCATATTTTTGATATCATGGAGGATAGTCGGGGATACTTGTGGTTTGCCACCTACAATACCGGTATTTTCAGATTGAATCCAAAAACCGGTAATTGGAAACATTTTACGCATAGGGCAGGAGATCCAAAATCGGTCGTTGGAAACAATGTCATTTCGATATTTGAAGATAAAAAACATACCGTATGGTTTGGAACAGAAGGAAACGGCCTTTGTTCGTTTGATGCAAAAACGGAAACATTCATTCCTTTTGATCCGGAAAATAAGTTGTTGCCCAATACGGTCATTTATGCCATTGAACAAGATGAATTCGATAATTTCTGGATAACCGGCAATGCAGGTCTGACCCGCATCAATCCATACACCAAAAAAAATAAAAGAGTTTTTACCAAAGCCGATGGCTTACAGAGTAATCAGTTTAACTTCCGGTCTTCGCTCAGGGCAAGAGATGGTAAGATCTATTTTGGCGGAATCAATGGATTTAATGCATTCTATCCGAAAAACTTTACTGAAAACCAGTATATCCCAAAAGTGAGGATAACCGATTTCCGGTTATTCAACAAACAAGTAAGTATGGACGATGAAGACTCGCCACTTACTGCACCCATTTATGAACTGAGAAAATTAAAACTCAAACACAACCANAATACTTTCAGCTTTTCATTCGCAGCCATGAGCTATCAGGCACCTGACAAAAATAAATTTTTGTACATGATGGAGGGCGTTGATAAAATCTGGAACCTGGTGGAGGATGGAAGTAATACAGCTTATTACACCAATTTGAGTCCCGGGACGTATACATTCCGAGTAAAAGGTTCGAACAATGATGGCGTTTGGAGTAAAGATGAAACTGTTCTTAAAATCAGGATTTTGCCTCCATTCTGGAGATCCTGGTTTGCTCTGTTCCTTTATTTTGTGCTACTTCTATACTCCATAGTCAGACTTTTTAGATTGTGGCGAAATCGGTTGAGTCGTGAACACAATGAGCGGTTGAAAGAATATTATATTCAGCAAGAGAAAGATAGCTATTTGTCCAAGATCAACTTTTTTACCAATTTGGCACACGAAATCAGAACTCCGTTAACGTTGATTAAACTGCCTTTGGAGCGCATCATAAGCTCTGGTGATGGTAATTCTGCAACGAAAAGTCTATTGACAACTATTGATAAAAATTCTGATTATTTGCTCAATCTCATCAATCAGTTACTGGATTTTCGTAAAACAGAGGAGGTTGAGTTTAAACTTCATCTGGTAAACAGCAACATCAATGAATTGACACGTGAGTCATTTGTCCGTTTCAAGCCTTCTGCTCAAATTAAAGGTATAGATTTAGAACTGATTGTACCGGAAGAAGATTTGATATCGGCAGTAGATCCGGATGCTTTCAATAAAATGACCAGCAATTTATTAAGCAATGCGCTCAAATATGCTAAGTCAAAAATTGAAATGAAATTACAGGTATTTGACAGTAATTTTAAACTAAGCATATCCGATGATGGAAAAGGTGTACTTGATCATGAGCGGAAAAGAATATTTGATGTTTTTTATCAGTCTGATAACAGTGAAAAAGGCACTGGAATAGGTTTAGCTTTTGCCAGGACACTAACTGAAAAGCACGGCGGAAAGTTGGAACAAGTCAATAATGAATCCGGTGGATCAACATTCGTCATTTCAATTCCCGTTAAATCTGTCCAAAAGAATCAGATACCAAGTGTTGAAGCAGAAATTTTGGATCAGAATTCTACGTTCGTGTCTCAGGAAAAAGAGGTAGTGAGCATAGATCAAAGTGAGAAAAAATCAGTGAATTTGTTACTTGTTGAGGACAATAAGGATTTATTGAAATTGACCGCTGATTATATGCACGATTACTATCAGGTCCATCTGGCCAAAAATGGTAAGGAAGCACTGGATGTGTTGGCCGTTGAAAATATAGACATCGTGGTCAGCGACGTTATGATGCCTGAAATGGATGGATATCAGCTTTGCGAATCCATTAAATCGGATACCCAGTTTTGCCATATTCCCGTTATTTTGCTTACGGCCAAAACGAATGTGGAAGCCAAAATCAGGGGGTTGGAATACGGGTCAGATGCTTATCTGGAAAAACCTTTTTCGCTGGAACATTTGCGTACGCAAATAAACAATCTACTTACTAACCGTCAGCAATTACGTACGCTTTTCGCTTCCTCTCCCTTGTTACCAAATACCGAAATTGCAGTATCTTTGAAGGATAAAGAGTTTGTTGAACGTCTGAATGCAGCCATCGAAAGTCATCTTCAGGACATTAATTTTTCCATTGATACACTTTCTGAAATTCTGTTCATGAGCCGTTCAAATTTTTACCGAAAGATTAAAAGTATATCCGGCATGTCTCCTAATGATTATTTAAAGATGATTCGTCTTAAAAAAGCGGCCGAATTACTTATAAAGCAAGAATTTCGAATAAATGAAGTCTATGAACAGGTAGGATTCAGTTCCTCTTCTTATTTTGCCAAATGCTTCAAAGAGCAGTTTTCAATTTTGCCGCGTGATTTTGTGTTGAATGCTGGAAATGTTGATACAAATACTAAAAGACCCTTACGATTCTAACGAACATGATTTATGAAAAAGATTTCGATTTATTTTTTATTTTGTTTAATTATCCCCATTATCGTTGCCCAATCCAGTATCAAGAGGATTGTTGGCAGCCCATATCCCATTACTGCTACACCGGATCGTCTCTATACGACATCCGAGACATCCTATACCTATTCACAAAAAATTGCTGTACAATCACTTCAGGGAATACTGGCTAAAACAAAACCGGAAATTTTAAGGGATATGTATGGACATAAAGCGTTGTTAAAAAGTCAGGGTTATACCATTGATGAAACGTATTCTACCAATTTTCCCGGATTGCTTGGTAAATTTTCAAACAGGTTGGCGGGTTATATTTTATGTACTGCTAAAGAAAGTTCCGTCAATGTTGCTATTTCTTTATCCGGTATCCTCAACGCCGTTGCTATTCCGGCTGATATAGAAGCAACCGCGAAAGCTGCCGACTTAACGATGCTTTTGGATGTCAGAGGTAAAGATGAGACTTGGATGTATGCTAATTATGGTACTCGGTTCAGTAAAACCATTGCCTCCTTCCAGAATTGTTCGGATGACAGAGGCCTGTATTTAGGCGATTACAGCGCATTTGCCGGCGCTATGCAGTTTTGGAGTGAATCCCCGACAAGTGTACTTTCCAATAATGTCTTTAATTCATTGAATGACCATGGTGCTGTTCTTGGATGGGGACCGGGCGAAGGTAATACTGTTGAAGCGTTATCTAAAAAATCATTGGTCATACACCCTGCTGACTGGGCTCCCAATATTTCAACCTTAACCAATATTCCTATAGAAAAATTTGAGCAAAAAGAGCCTGCAACGCCATTTAAGGTTGTTGAGAATGTTCATACCGTCTGTTTTGTCATGTCAGATGGAGATAATGTTCAGTGGTTGCTTGGCGCTTCCGACGATAAAAAGACCTGGGCAAATCCGAATCGTGGTTATATGAACGTTGGATGGACTATTTCACCTGCATTGTCTGAACTTGCACCACCTATGTATAAAAAATACATTGATAATACTTTGACCTCTGTGGATGGTAGAAATTATCTGATAGCTGCACCATCAGGCAGGGGATATTTCAATCCCGGAGTCTTTCCGGATTTGACCGGTGAATGTGTACTTCAGAATAAATACATGAAGAAAGCCGATTTACGCATTGCCAATATTATTGATGTTGATGACAGTCCAAGAAATATAGTACCTTATCTGAGTCAAAGCAACATCGATGCCCTCTTTTACTACAATTATTCGAATTATGCAGGACTGAGTGGTTCTCTTAATTGGTATAAGAATAAACCCTCCATTGCAGGAAAATATACCTTATGGACTGGTGCCACAGGTCTGATAAATGATATGTTACCAAATACACTGGCTGCAAAACTAAATACATTATCCACCAATATAAAGACGCAATCCAGTTACAGTTTAATTTCCGTGATTGTTTGGTCAAACGATGTAGAAGCTGTACTTAAATGTATTGGACAGTTAGGCCCGAATGTACGCGTTGTTGCACCGGACGAATTTGTATGGTTGCTTCGTAAGAATCTCAAGAATTTGCCTGTAGGTACCGGTAACGGTTTGAAAGGGGAATATTATTCAGGTATAAACTTTGATACGTTTAAATATTCAAAAATTGACAGAGCTGTCGATTTTGACTGGGGAACAGGTTCTCCTCAAACAAGTTCTCTGGGAACAGATGCCTTTTCCATTCGCTGGTCAGGACAAATTCAACCTCTGTATTCGGAAAATTATACTTTTTATGCGACAGCAGACGGTGGTTCAAAACTGACAGTCAATGGTACCGTTATTTTTGATGCACTTTCTACCGAAGGTTTAAATACCCAAAGCGGAACCATTACACTAACAGCAGGTCAGAAGTACGACATCAGTCTGGAATATGCTGAACAGACTGGCAATGCTTCCTGCAATCTGGAATGGTCAAGTCTTTCAGAATTGCGTCAGATCGTTCCAAAAATCCAGTTGTACACAGAACCAATCAGAGGTGCTTCAAGCACTGGAGTAGTGACAGCTTATGCGGATGCTGATTTTGGTGGTTTTTCCGCAGGTTTGAAAATTGGGGACTATACGCTTGCTGATCTGAAATGTTTTGGTATTTATGACAACGATATTGCTTCCATAAAAGTGGGAATGGGCTATAAGGTTATACTTTATGAGGAGGATAATTTTGGTGGACAATCCATGGAAATAACGTCAGATAATGCCAATTTAGGCGATTTTATAGATAAAGCATCCTCCATAAAAGTAAAAGCCAATGGTGACCCAAATCTGGAAGGCATTTATTTCTTACAAAACAGAGCAAGCGGATTTAATATGGATATTGCCGGGGGAGTTGGCAGTACCGGTGATGGGGCTTATGCTCAGCAGTTTACCGTTGCAAAAACGCTCAATCAACAGTTCAGACTGATCCATCTTGGTGACGGTTGCTATTCTATTTTAGCCATGCACAGTAATAAATCGCTGGATTTGACCGGCCATAGCAAATCCAATGGTATCGGCGTTCAACAATGGACCTATTATAAATCAGACAACCAACAATTTATATTGATTCCAACGGGCGATGGATATTATAAAATGGTTGCAAAACACAGTGGTAAAATAATTGAAGCTGCCAGTGTAAGTCTGGAATCCAGAATCAGGCAAATGAGCGATGCCAATCAAACCAGAGGCCAATGGCAACTGAATGCTGTGCCACCTTTGCCAAATGGTGGTGGTGACGGACTTGATGCAGCCTATTACAATGGTACAAATTTTACGACATTCAGACACAGTCAACGGGATACAACCATCAATTTTAACTGGGGTACAGCTGCTCCGAATGCCTGGGTCGGTGCAGATAATTTTTCGGTAAAATGGACTGGGAAAATTCAACCACGCACAACAGGTAATTATACATTCTATATCAATAGTGATAACGGCAGGAGACTGTATATAAACAACCAATTAATCATTGACCAATGGATCAGTAATTATGGCACCGAATACACAGGTACCATTAATTTGGTAAAAGGCCAGTTTTATCCTATTGAATTGGATTATTTTGAAGAGGCAGGATCGGCCAGTTGCAAGCTGGAATGGTTTAGCCCTGAACAGCCCAGAGAAGTCGTTCCAAAAAGCCAGCTTTATTCAGCGACCAATGGTCTGAATAAAACCGAATATTCAGATACCGATGTAAAAATTTACCCGATTCCTGTCAGAAACAAGATGATGAACGTCGAGTTAACCGGTTTAAATGAAATGGAAGATACGGCACTGACTATTTATAATCTTGTAGGAAAGTCGGTTTTGCAAACTAAGATACACCAATCGGATAAAATTGATTTAAAGACCCTTCAGGCAGGTTCATACATTGTCTCTGTCCAAAACAAGAACTTTAGAGTGAATAAAAATATTATAGTTTTATAATAATGAGAAGATTTTTTTTAAGTTTATTAGTTTGTTGTCTATTTTCAGATTTGTCTGCTACGAACATCAAAAGAATAACAGGAAGTCCATTTCCCTTTTCTACAGCACCTGACCGACTTTATCTGACATCTGAGAATTATACGTATTCACAAAAGATTGCTTTACAATCCCTTCAGGGCATTTTGGCTAAAACCAAGCCTGAAATCCTGCGGGACGTTCATGGACACAAGGCAGTGGTGGCCAAAGAAGGAATTACTATCGACCAAACATACTATACGAATTTTTCAGGTTTGCTGACTCATTTTGCCAGTCGATTGGATGGTTATATTCTTTGTATTGCAAAAGAAAGTTCAGTCAATGTAGCGATGTCTCTTGCTGGACCACTAAATGCTGTAGCCATTCCGGCCGATATTGAAGCAACGGCAAAAGCAGCCGGATTGACGATGATTCTGGATGTTAGAGGTCAGAGTGAAAGCACGATTTTAAATAATCCCCTGTATGAATCTAAATTCAGCAAAACGATAGCTTCCTACCAAAATTGCTTAGACGATCGGGCTCTGTTTTTGGGTGATTTTTCAGCATTTACCAATGCTTTTCAATTTTGGGACAACGATGCTAACGGAGCTTTGTCAACTGCAGCCTTTGCCCGAATGAATGCAGGTGGTGCCATTTTCGGATATGTACCTTCAGAATACAATACGGTCGATCAACTTTCAAAAAAATCACTGGTATTGCATCCTTCCGATTTTAGTCCCAACTTTTCCACCCTTTGCAACATTCCAACGCTTTTACCCAAGCAAAAGGATCCGATAAAAAGATTTGAAGTGGTACCCAATGTGCACACCGTTTGTTTTGTCATGTCAGATGGCGATAATATGCAATGGTTATCAGGGGCTTCAGACGATGCCAATACATGGGCTGATCCGGATCGTGCCAAGCTTAATCTGGGATGGACCATTTCTCCTGCTTTTGCTGAAATTGCTCCCATTTTGTATAAAAAATATCTTCAGAATGCCTTAACGACGAACGATGGAAGAAATGTACTGATTGCAGGTCCTTCCGGTCGTGGTTATTTTTTCCCCAGTGATTTCCCGACTCTTGCCAATGAATGTAAGTTGTTGAATCTGTATATGAAAAAGGCCGATTTGGGCATTGTAAATATTCTGGATGTCGATGTTGCTGCACACAATCCAACAGAATACTTAAAACAAAGCAACATTGATGCCTTGTTTTATTATACCTATGGTGCCAATTATAGAGGAATGAACGGTGCAATCAGTTGGTACAAGGACAAACCATCCATTGGAGGACGTTACACTTTGTGGGAAACCTTATCAACGCCAGAATATTTGGCCGGACTTTTAAATAAAGCTTCTACCAACATCAATACAGAAGCTGGTTATAGTTTGATTCCTGTTCACGTTTGGTCCAGAAAAGTGGATGATGTTTTGGACTGCATTAAAAGGCTGGGACCCAATGTTCGTGTAGTGGCTCCGGATGAATTTGTATGGTTAATCCGTAAAAATATTAAAAAAGTTCCTCTTGGAAATGGATTGGGACTAAAAGGGGAATATTTCAGCGGCAGTAATTTCGATGTGTTAAAGTATTCGCAGACAAACAGTAAAATAAATTTTGATTGGGAAACGGAATCACCCAATAAAGCCCTTTTGGGAACTGATCAGTTTTCAGTACGCTGGACTGGTCAGATCCAACCGGTTTATACAAATCCTTATACCTTTTATGTTACTGCAGATGATGGTGTAAAATTAACCATCAATGGAACGGTATTGATTGACGCACTGACCAACAGCGGTGATACCATTACCAGGAGCGGAACTATTGCGCTTACTTCCGGTCAAAAATACGACATCCAGTTGGAGTATTCTGAAAAAACAGGTGAATCATCGTGTGGTCTGGAATGGCAAAGTGCTTCTCAGATGCGTCAACCGGTTCCAATGACACAGTTATACAGCAGAGGCATTCCCTCAACAGGACTTGTGACAGCATACGCAGATGCAAACTTTGGCGGT
>JGI24142J45722_1000727_pt1 | contig 17568 bp, 19 predicted proteins | sample BarGraIncu00431A_FD_45722 | JGI IMG/M metagenome (IMG submission 45722) | reverse complement strand
CAGTGTGCTGTTGCGCACGCGATGGGCGTCATCGGTGGCAAGGGGCACCGTTCCGCCAACGATCCATAGCCCTAAATCACGCGCAGCACGTTTCAAAAAATTCTGAATCAGCCCCGCCCCCGGCGTCTCCTGGATCGCGAGCTTGTCGTCATCCTGCAAGCCCATGAGACAAAAATACTCGGGCAACACCGCCAACTCGGCACCCTGCTGCGCCGCTTGGTTGAGCAATTGCCAAGCGGCATCCAGATTGTCCTGAACGCGGGGGGTAGATACCATCTGAATCGTGGCCAGTTTCATAAATCATTTCCTTTCTTCGCAAGCGTCTTCACAGTGCCAAATCGTAACGTCAAGGCAAGAGGGCACATTGTCATGGGCCTATGTGAACTGCCGCACAGATGGCACCGGTACGAAAACCAACAATGTGACCAATACACCGCCTTGTGCGAGTTGTCACGCAGGCAGGCAAGACCGGGAGTCGTCATGAAGTTACGCGTCAATTTTGAGTTTGTGCAGCGCATGGCCTCGTTGCTGGTTGCATTTTTTCTATGGGCTGCGCCGCTACCCCATGCTTGGGCTCAGCAAGGGCCAGACTTTAGCCAACCCGAGCTTGATCAGATGCTGGCGCCGATTGCGCTGTACCCCGACGCGCTGCTGTCGCAAATTCTGATGGCGGCAACTTATCCGCAGGAAGTGATAGAAGCCCAGCGCTGGAGCCTGGCCAACCCCTCCATGTCGGGGGCGCAGGCCGTGCAAGCGGCAGCCAGCAAAAACTGGGACCCCAGTGTCACCTCATTGGTGGCTTTCCCGCAAATTCTCGGAATGATGATTGCCAAACTCGATTGGACCGAGCGCCTGGGTGACGCTTTTCTAGGGCAAGAAATGCAAGTCATGGACACGGTTCAGGATTTGCGGCACCGGGCCTATGCCGCAGGCCATTTACGCTCCAATGAACTCATGCGGGTCGATTCGCAGGGCGAGTACATCACCATTGACCAGGCGGACCCGCAGTATGCGTATGAGCCGTATTACAACGTCTCGGTGGTTTATGGAGATTGGTGGTGGCCTCAATATCCGCCGGTTTATTGGCGGCCTTGGGCGGGCTACCGCGAGCGCCCCGGATGGGGGACCGGGTTCATGTGGGGCATGGGCATCAGCTTGGGAGCGCAATTTTTCTTTGGCGACTTCGACTGGCGCCAGCGTCGCCTGAACGTGGTGAACGTGCACAACAACTACTACCTTCCTCACGCGCCGGATACGGCCAATCGCGCACCTCACGTGTGGCAACACAGCCCGGATCATCGCCGCAACATCCCTTACCGCGATGACACAGTGCGTGCCAAGTTCAGTCCGTCAAACCCTGAGCCTCAACCCCGTAACAACTTCCGCGGACGCTTTCCAGAGGCCCGCCAGCGACCCATGCCCATTGAACCTGCGAACGCTCGAACCTACCCAGGACGTCAACCAAGCGAACTGAGCCAAGCGCAAGCCGCCACGCCTGCGCCTGCCATGCCATACCCCAGCAGCAGGCCCACACCGGACCATTCCAGAACACCCGTCGTGCCCGTTCAATCGACCGTGGCGCCAGCAGCCCAAAGGCCCCATGCGCTGGAAAATCTGGGACAAGGGCCGCAGGTTCGGAACTCGAGTGCACGCGGCCACGAAAGCAGGCAGGCGGCACCCGCCCCAAGGTCTGAACCTAGAACCCACGCAACGCCTGGCAAAGGTCGCGAAAAAGATCGTGGAGAAAAGTAATGCACAACTATTTCTACCCTTTCACTTTGATCGCGTCGGGGGAACTATCGTGAACATCACCCAAAAAATCTTCGGTCACTCCCCCGCCAACATGCACCACTGGCGCAACGCCATGGGCGCGTTGACGCTGGTCGGCTTAACCACGCTGTCAGCGTTCGCTGCGCCCAAACAACAGAGCTTTGCAACACCACAAGATGGCGCGCAAGCACTGGCGCAAGCCGTCAAAACGGACAACCAGAGTGCGCTGAGAAGCATTTTTGGCGCTGATGCCAGCAAATTAATCAACTCCGGTGACCCGGTGGCCGATGCCCGCAACCGGGAGAAATTCATACAGGCCTACGGCGAGGCCAACGAGATTGTTCTGACCAACGAAACGCACGCTGAACTGCAAATCGGCAAAGACAACTGGCCGATGCCTATTCCACTGGTCAAGTCAAAGGACAGCCGCTGGCGTTTCGACCCACAAAGGGGCGAGGCAGAAATCATTTCACGCCGTATTGGCCGCAATGAGTTGGCCGCCATTCAGGCCTGCCTGGCCATCGTGGATGCACAGAACGAATTTGCGGCACGCGACCCAGATGCGGACGGCCTGCACGAATTCGCGTCCAGGTTCACCAGCACGAATGGCAAGCGCGATGGGCTGTACTGGCCGACCCAACCGGACGAAGCCTTGAGCCCACTGGGGCCTTTGCTGGCCTCTGCCGCCAAGGACGGTTATTTGAAATCAGGCGCGCAATCCCTTGAACCCTACCAAGGCTACTTTTATCGAATTTTGACGAAACAGGGAAAATCCGCGCCAGGCGGTGCTTACGACTATTTTGTAAAGAGGCAAATGATGGGCGGGTTTGCGCTGGTCGCCTACCCTGCGCGCTACGGTGCCTCGGGCATCATGAGCTTCATCGTCAGCCAGGACGGCGTTGTTTACCAAAAGAACCTGGGGCGCTATTCGGCGCGATTGGCTTCTCGCATCAAGGCATTCGACCCCGACGCAAGCTGGATGCCGATCCACCAATAACGCGCAATTACAACCGTCTCAAGCACAACCATCGTCACTATCAAGACGATTGAACCTCTTTATTAGCACTCTATTAAAGAGAGTGCTAATATTATGAAATGACAAAAAGGAGTTCTGGCATGACATATCAATCTGGATCATCAACCGCCACTTTGGCCGTTGCCAACCCGTGGTCGATGGTGCCCGCACTGGGCAATCTGGACGCTTATATTTCGGCAGCCAACCGCCTGCCCATGCTCACGCTTGAAGAGGAGCAGGAGTTCGCACGCAAGTTCCGTCAAAACAATGACCTGGAAGCCGCCGGTAAGCTGGTGCTCTCGCACCTGCGGCTGGTGGTGTCCATTGCACGCCAGTACCTGGGCTACGGATTGCCGCACGGTGACTTGATCCAGGAAGGCAATGTGGGTCTGATGAAGGCCGTCAAACGCTTTGACCCTGAACAGGGCGTGCGCCTGGTGAGCTATGCCATGCATTGGATCAAGGCCGAGATTCACGAGTACATCCTGAAAAATTGGCGCATGGTCAAGGTGGCCACCACCAAGGCGCAGCGCAAGCTGTTTTTCAACCTGCGCTCGATGAAGCAACGCTACAAATCAGATGACGCCGCCGCCGATACCGGCACCCACCGCGACACCCTGAACGAAGACCAGATCGACGCCATGGCGTCAACGCTCAACGTCAAGCGCGAAGAAGTCATCGAAATGGAAACCCGGCTCTCGGGCGGCGATGTGTTGCTGGACCCGAGCCCGTCCGACGACGGCGAAGACGCTTTCGGACCAATTGCCTACCTGACCGATACCCGTCACGAACCCACCGCCATGATCGAGGCCCATCAGCATGACCGCCTCTCCAGCGATGGCCTGACCACCGCACTGCAAGCGCTAGACGAGCGCAGCCGCCGGATTGTGGAAGAACGCTGGCTCAAAGTGAACGACGACAACTCAGGCGGCATGACGCTGCACGAACTGGCCGCCGTGTACGGCGTCAGCGCCGAGCGCATTCGCCAGATCGAAGTAGCGGCCATGAAAAAGATGAAAAAGACATTGGCCGAGTTCGCCTGAGACGCCGAGTCGCTCTGTTTTTAATAGCTGCTCACGCAATCTGTACGGGGGCTAGCGCCTAAAAAACTCACAATCCAGGCATTCCGTCTGTGGCATGCAAGTCCACCTGGCTGCGCAAAATTCGACCAGGGCTGTGGGTGCGGATCGGCACTTTTAGCACTGGGCACGGGCGGGTTGCAGCGTGAAAAATTGTTGGATTTTGGTCGTGCGTAATGCGTGAAAGCTGAATGCGGGTTTACAAGTTCCCAACCTATCAGCCGAACACCAGTCACCTAAAATTGACGTTTGTTTGGTCTAGCGCAGGTCGAGACAGCTCATTGAAGACCTCAACCAGTTCCCTTGGCGGCAGCTGCGTGGGTTGCTCAATCCACCAGCTCAATAGCTCTACAAAGGCGCCAGCTAACCAACGGGCCACTGCGGCGCGGGGCAAGAGACCTGTTGAGGCAGGTAACTCATCGGTGATCAGGCGGATCACCATTTCACGAAAACGTAGCTGCACAACATAGCCGCTGCGTCGCCCGATCAAACAGCGAAACACCTTGCGTTGCTCATACGCATGCTCAACGAGCCCCAGAGCGAACTGGAAACCGGTCAGGGCCTCGGAACGTGAATTGGCATCAGCGGCACGCAACTGGGTTTGACGTTGCAGCTCGGCTTGCAATCCATCAAGACCACCTTGCAGCAGGGCATCCTTATTGGGGTAGTGCAAGTAGAACGTCGAGCGGCCAATATTGGCCCGNTCGCAAATATCCTGAACTGCAATTTCATCCCAACTTCGCTCGGCGATAAGACCAACCAACGCANTGCTTAACGCGNTNCGCGTGCGCAGGCTACGGCGATCGACTGTCACAGTGAAATCAGATTTTTTCATGGCAGATCCTGAACATCAAGGCAGGCGGTGTCTGTAACTGAACAGACTGAGTTCTGCTGTATTTGAACGTTGGCGTAAGGCAAAAACATAATGGACACATGTCTATTTTAGGATGCACTCTGATGACCGACTCAAGTAAAAAAGCCTGTCGTTTTATCTTCAAAAACGAATCAGGGCGCGGGCCAGCTGGCGCCATTCGCAGCGCAATGCTGGCCACAGTGTTGGCATTTAGCGCCGTTGGCATTTTGGCCGCGACGGACCCACCAAACAGCGGTGACTTGACTTTGCATGTCGCCGGGTTCAAACATGCCCGCGGGCATGCGGTGGCCAAACTTTATGCACCTGGTGACAACGTTCTTGGGGCCGGACATTGGCAAGTGCGTGCGCCCATTGACGGCAACACTGCGGTGCTTCGCTTCGAGGACTTACCGCCAGGGCACTATGCAGCAGTTGTATTTCATGATGAGAACGACAACGGTGTCATTGACCATGGCCTTTTAGGACCATCGGAGCCAATCGGCTTTTCAGGGGGATTCATGCTGAATCTGTTGTCTGGACGACCGGATTTCGAGCGCTTGAAATTCAATTTCACGCCACCAGCACAAACGCTGGAACTGCAAGTGCGGTGAAAAGCATGGCATCGAGCATCACCACTGCCGGAAAGCAAATTGGCAGTCAGCCACAACAACAACTCATTGAAAGAAATTCATGATGCATAGAGAGACTGTTCCCAAGGCCGAATTCGCATCCACTCGAACGGATTTGCAACGCGGGCACCCTGAGGGCGTGTCCCGTCATGGCAGCACGCTGATCAAGCTTCGCGAGGTGACCAAGACTTATCCGGGTGCAGAGGGCGGCTTCGCAGCACTCAAAAGCGTTGACCTCGAATTTTCTGCTGGCGAGTACGCTGCGATCATCGGCAAGTCAGGCAGCGGAAAGTCAACCCTTCTCAACATGCTGACCGGCATTGATCACCCAAGTAAGGGGACGGTGCTCATCAACGGCACAGACGTGCACACTTTGGGCGAGAGTGCCTTGGCGAGTTGGCGCGGAAAAAATATCGGGATCGTCTTCCAGTTCTTCCAACTCATCCCAACCCTTACCGTTCTTGAAAATCTGCTGTTGGCCATGGATTTCGTCAACGCCATTCCAAAGAATGAACGGCTGCTTCGCGCCGAAAAGCTGCTTGAACAAATGGGAATTGCCCAACACGGTCGCAAACTGCCATCAGCGCTATCGGGCGGAGAACAACAGCGTGCCGCAATCGCCAGAGCTTTGGCCAACGACCCTCCCGTCGTGATTGCAGACGAACCCACCGGCAACCTGGACAGTCAGACAACCGATGTCATTCAGAGTCTGTTCAAACAGTTGGCCGACGCAGGAAAAACCGTCATCGTCGTGACGCACGACCAAACTGCCATCGCGAAATTTGGCCGGGTAGTCACACTCAAAGATGGTCTGGTGGACAGCGACCGGCAAGTGCACACCGAAAAACAAGGTCGTCTGCCATGAATATGATTCTCAAGAAAGCCTTCAGCGACTTGCGAACCTCGCCAGGTCAGACGCTGCTTGTCATTTTTGCGCTAGTCGTTGGGCTGTGGGGCGTTGGCGGGATTCTCGTCTCCTACACCATCCTCAATCATGACCTGAACGAAAACTTCACCCAGACTAGGCCGGTGCATGCCGTGCTCATTTCGAAAGACTTCGCCAGCCTGGATATGACCGCTCTTAGAACCAGGGCTGAAATTGAAAGTGCAGAATTGCGCGATCTGTCGATGCAAAGGATCGAGGTTCATCCCAATGACTGGATACCGCTTTGGCTGTTTGGCGTGGATGATTTCAGTCACTCGACGATGGCGCATATCTACAACCAGAAAGGTGAGGCAACCCCGAAGCCTGGAACCATGCTGATGGAGCGTGACGGGCGGCTGGTGTCGAATATTGATCTGGGTTCACTTGCACGGGTACGCGCGGGTCAACGCATGCATGAGGTGACCATTTCCGGAATCACCTTCGACCCGGCCCAAGCACCTGCTACACAAGACCATTTCATCTACGCCTATGTGGACAAGCAGACCTATGCAGAGATCACCGGACAGCCGACAAACCAACGGCTGATACTGCGGGTAAAAAATGCTCGTACCAAAAAGGATGTTGAAGCCGCGTTACATGGGACGCTTGCTTACTTCAAGTCCATCGGGGTCCCTATTTCCAGCGTCAATATTCCACAAGTTGATGAACACCCGCACCAATGGCAACTCAACACCTTGTTATTTCTTCAAGGCAGCATCAGCCTATTGGCATTTTTGATGGGTGGCGTGCTGCTGTCCCAAATCATGGCCTCGATCCTGGCCAAACAGGTACGCCAGATCGGCATCCTCAAGGCCATTGGTGCGTCGCGCTGGCAGGTCATGAATATCTACCTGATCATGGTGCTGGCACTGGGCATCGCCGCTGGCGTCATTGCGATTCCATTGGCAGTAGGGTCAGGCTACGCATTTTCATACTTCGTGGCCGGGAAACTCAACTTTGACATTCTGACCCAGCATTTGCCACTGAATGTGTATCTCGCACTCATCACGGCCAGTTTGGTGCTGCCCATCTTGGTGTCGTTGCCCGCCATTCTGAGAGGAATCAGCCTGCCGGTACACGAGGCATTAAGCAGCTATGGCATTTCCGTCAATGCCTTTGACAAGTCTGCGCAGCCGGTTGCGGCATCCTGGGTGCCTCGCTGGTTGATTCTGGCAGCCAGAAATAGCCTGCGACAACGCCAGCGCTTGCTTGTGACCATCTTCACGATGGCGCTGGGCGTAGCCATCTTCAGCACCGGATTCAATGTGCGCCAGTCTCTGGAAAATCTACTGACCGACTTTGACCACAGCATGAAGCATGACGTGCAAGTCGTCTTGAATCGGCAAATGCCGCGTGACCGTGCAGTCGCAGTCTTCTCAGGCATCAACAATCTTGATCGAATCGAGACCTGGAATGGCGGTCGGGGTGAGTTGCAATCGCACGCGGTTGCAACGGATAACGGACTGGGCATCGTAGCCTTGCCACACGCTACAGAGCTCTTCAAACCCAGACTGATTCAGGGCCGATGGCTGCAAGTGGCTGAGCCAGCCGAAGTTGTCATGAATCAAAAAGCCATGGAGCTCTCTGGCAATCCGCCTATCGGCAGCATTGAGCAACTGGAGATCGGTGGCAAGAGTTTGAAAGCAAAGTTGGTTGGCGTTGTGGAGGAACTCGAAAAAGCGAAAATTTATGTCGATCTGGATCAGTACGATGCGTTCGCCAATCCAGACCATGCCATCAACAGCCTGATGTTTGTCGCCAAGGACAAGCGATTTGAAAAGGTGATGACCTTGAAAATGGACATTGAAGCAGCGATTGCAGCATCCGACCTCAATGTTCTTTATGTGATGTCGCAGGCTGAGCGGGTGAAGATCATCTTTGACCATCTGAACATCATCCTCACCACCATCGTCTTTTTATCGCTGCTGGTTCTGGTAGTCAGCGCGTTGGGCATGGCTTCGGCAACAGGCATCACGATTCAGGAGAGAACCCGTGAGATCGGCGTGATGCGGGCGATTGGCGCCACGCCACGGATGATTTTTGAGATGTTTGTCGCCGAGGGCATGATGACCAGCGTTGCCAGCATCGTGCTGGGCCTGCTGTTAGCGTGGCCGCTGAGCATGCTTGCATCGGTATTCTTCGGAAAATTGATGCTGGGCGACGGCGCTGCACTGCGCTATGCGTTCAGCACCGAGGGGTTCTGGATTGTGCTGTGCACAACTTTGGCATTCGGATGGTTGGCAAGCCGGGTTCCCGCGCGCCGCGCCATAAACATTTCAACCAGCGAGGCGCTGGCCTATGTCTAGGTTCACATCCACAAGAGGAGTCCGGCTGCAGGAAACACCTGCAGCAGGTCGCTCATGCAGGCCGCCCTATCTGGCGCGGGTTGAGCAATTGCGCCTTGAGTGGTGACGCTTGAGCGCCATCAAATTGCTATCGTTTTAGTAGCCTCTCACGCTCATTGCACGGGGGCTAGAGGGCTAAACCCCTTAAGGTTTTCTGACTTCAAAAATACATCAAGACTGCGCCAACAGCAGCTTGATGTCGGCCGCCAGGGCCGGGGCGCCGCTGCCATAGCGGGTGTACAAGCGCAATTTGCCTTGCGTGTCGTACACATAGCAACCGGCGGAGTGATCCATGGTGTAGCTGGTGGGGGTTTGGCCTTCGACTTTCTTGTAGTACACCTTGAACTCTTTGGCGACGGCCGCCAGTTTTTCGGGCGTGGTGTAGAGCGCCAGAAACGTCGGATCAAAGTTGGCCATGTATTCCTTGAGCATTTCGGGCTTGTCGCGCTCGGGATCGATCGTGACAAACAGGCCTTGCAGGCGCTCGCCATCTTTGTCCAGCAGTTTTTTCACCTGCGCCAACTCAAGCATGGAGGTCGGGCAGACATCCGGGCACTGGGTGTAGCCAAAGAACATCACGACCACCTTGCCGGCAAAGTCCCTGATGCTTTTGGGTTGGCCGTTGTGGTCGGTCAAGGCGAAGTCGCGGCCATATTCGGCCCCGGTGATGTCGATCGCCGAAAATTTTGGCCGACTCTCTGAGCATGCAGCCAAAATACCTGTAGCCACCGCCAGACCTGCGTAACCAGCTATCAATTTAAGAGCAAGTCGTTTATTCATAATTCAAGACAAAACATAATGATCCACCAACAACGCAGCAAACAGCACGCTCAGGTGAATGAGTGAGAAACGAAAAGTTTGGCGCGCCAGGGCATCCGAATAGTTGCGCCACAGCCGATAAGCATACAGACAAAATCCGGCGCTCACGCCCAGCGCCACAGCAAGGTATATCCAGGAACTCATGCCGTAGATATAGGGCATGAGGCAGGCGGCAAACAAAACAAGGGTGTAGAGCAGCACCATCAGCCGGGTGAATTCATTGCCATGGGTCACCGGCAGCATCGGCAAACCGGACTTGCGGTAGTCCTCCACCCGGTACAGCGCCAGCGCCCAGAAGTGCGGCGGCGTCCACAGAAAAATGATCAAAAACAAAATGAGCGCTTCCGGCCCGACGTTGCCCGCCATGGCGGCCCAGCCCAGCACCGGGGGCATGGCGCCCGAAGCGCCGCCAATCACGATATTTTGCGGCGTGAGGGGTTTCAGAATCACGGTGTAAACGACCGCGTAGCCGATGAAGGTAGCAAAGGTCAGCCACATGGTCAGCGGGTTGACCCATACATACAGAAGCGTGGAACCCAGCCCGCACAGCACGCCCGAGAACAGCAGCGTTTGCCAGTCATCGAGCTCACCCTGGGCCGTGGGGCGCCAGGCGGTGCGCTTCATTTTGGCGTCAATGCCTTTTTCGACAATGCAGTTGAAAGCTGCGGCGGCACTGGCCACCAGCCCAATGCCCAGACAGGCCATAAGCGCCAGTTGAACGTCCGCCAGGGAAGGCAGCCCCGGCACGGCCAGCACCATGCCGATCAAGGCACAAAACACGATCAGCTGGATAACGCGCGGCTTGGTCAGCACATAAAACTGCCTGAACACGGAAGAGGGAAACGCTTGGACTCTCATGCGAATGCCCCCGATGTAGAGGACGGCGAGGTCCCACTGGCCAACAGCGCCCACGTCATGACCCCCAACAGCGCCCCCGCGCCGCCGGTATGCATCACGGCGACCCCCAAAGGCCAGCCCAGCACGACGTTGCTCACGCCTGTGCCCAGCTGCAGGCACACGAGTGCCGCCAACCAGCGCGCCTGAAGTCGCAATGCTGTCACGCAGTTCAGCCGCCAGGCCAGTACCCCGAGCAAGGAAAGGACGACCCATGCCATGCTGCGGTGGACAAAGTGAATGGCAGTCAATGCCTCAAATTGGATGGATCCCCCGGTTGACGTCAATCCCAGCGGCCGCCAAAGCTCAAATCCCTGCCCAAAATTCATCATCGGCCACCAACGACCCTGGCACATGGGGAAATCGCGGCAGGCCAGCACAGCGTAATTGGTGCTGACCCAGGCACCCAGGGCAATTTGCAGCACCAGCAGCGCTAAAGACACCCACAGCAGTCTGCGCACCCTTGGGCTGACCACCACCAGGGCCAGACCCTGCTCGCGCTGCGCCGTCGTCACCCCCTGCACACACAGCAGAGCCAGCAGCAACAAGCCACCCAGCAAGTGCAGCGTCACGATGACAGGAAAGAGCTTCATGGTGACGGTCAACGCGCCAAAGGCCCCCTGCAGGCCAACCCACAGCAACGTCAACGTAGGCCACCACGGGTTTATCGTGCGATGGCGGCGACCTGCTTGCCAGCGTGGCAACCAGCTCGCCACCGCCAGCAGCAAAATGAGCACGCCGACGCTAGTGGCCAGATAGCGATGAACCATTTCGACCCAAGCTTTGGTATGCGTTACCGGTCCACTGGGTAGGGCGCTTTGAGCCGCCGCAATGTCGGCCTGGGCGCCCACCGGGCTGGCGTGGCCGTAACAACCCGGCCAGTCGGGGCAGCCCAGCCCCGAGTCAGTCAACCGTGTAAAGGCCCCAAACAGGATGAGATCAAAAGTGAGAAACAAGGTGAGCCAGGTCAGTGCCTGCACCCGCTGCCACGGTGTGCCGCGCGGATGGCGCCACCTCACCCAGGCCAGCGGCACAAGGGCCAGCCCCACGCCCACCAGCATCAGACGAGCCAATGGCGACAGGTTGTAAAGTGCTTGCACGTTGTTCATCGCCTAGTGCCCCACCGACTTGGGNGCTTCACGACCGGGCTGATCCCACCCCGCAGAAGCGCGCAACAGCCGCTCCAGATCCCGCCGGGCCCTGGCCGCGCCGGGCACATCCAGATCGGCCGGGAAACGCATCATCCAGTGGCCCATCGGGTCCACCACGTACAGATGTTCAGCGAGCTGATGACCTGGTGCGGGCGCCAACCAGCCGGACAATCCGGCCGCCGAAACACGCAACACGGTGGCCTCACTGAGGGCTGGCAGCAGCTTATTTGGCACCGGGGCATCATCGGGAATCAGCCAGACCCAGTCCAACCGGTCTTTATCCTTGCCCAGAGCTTCACGCAACTGGCGTTGCAGGTACAAATGGCGGCGGCACACCTCATCGCAAGCCCCGCTCGCCACGCTGATCAGCAGCCATTGGCCCTTGAGCGCCTGGAGATTGCTGGGCTGACCGCTCAAGCTCACGCCGGTCAGGTCCGGCAGCGGGCGCTGCGGCTCGATCAACTCGCCAAAGTTGCGCCGCCCATCGGGGCGAACCACGTAGTAAGTGAAATACGAGGCCAGCACCGGCGCGGCACACACCAGAAACACGGCCAGCATTTTCCAGCGGCCGGTCACGGTGCGCCGCGTCTCATTGTCCAGAACGCGCTCGGGCAAAGGCAGTGAATGAACGCTCAAGCCCAGGGGCTGATCAACGCGAGGGGATGAATCGTCTAACAAGTTGAAACCAGACATAAAGAATTGTGATCAGCGTACTCAGGGCAAACCATTGAAAAGCATAGCCGTAGTGCATCGCCACACCGGAGCCCAACTTCGACCAGTCCCGCAGCAAACCATCACGGGTGGTGCCGCTCTGTTGCACCGACACCGGCAACAGCGGCAAGCCCAACTCGGTACTGAACCGACCCCTATCCAGATTTTGACGAATGCGCCCGGTCTCAGGCCCGCCAAACTCAAATAAACTGGACGGCGGCGGCACAATTCGCCCCTCAATCTCGACACTCCCCGCAGGCGTTTCAATCTGGGGCAAGCGGGTGCGATCCATGAAGTCTCTGGCAACCCAGCCGCGCTGCACCAACACCACGGCGGTACTGCCCTCGATCTGCATTGGCGTGACCACATAGAAGCCTTGCTTGTCATTCATCTGGCGGTTATCCAGAAACACGGTGTGCAACGCCAGCCAACGCCCCCGCAACAACACCCGGCGATGCAATAGCGTCTGCAAATCACCGCCCCCGACCAAGGCCTGGTCGGCCAGGCTGGGCAATGCCGCGTTGGTGTCCATGCTGGCCTGAATGGCTTCTTTGCGGTCGGCACGCGACAACTGCCAGCGCCCCAGCGACAGCGTGATGGCAACGGCCAGTAAGGCAGAAAAAGTGACCACGGCGAACTTCAATCGCACATTCACCGCATAATCCTGTTCATGAAATATTGGGTCGTTCTTGCATTTATCGGCATTCTGAGCAGCCTGGCAACGGCGCTGTTTTTCTTGCTGAAAAACAAGGTGGACGAGAAATCAAGCGCCCAAAAAATGGCTTGGGCCCTGGCCCTGCGGGTTGGCATTTCCATTGTGCTGTTCATCAGCATTTTGACGGCCTGGAAACTCGGATACATCCTGCCCACGGGTATCGCTGAGGGACAGTAATCAAGCTGGCCTACAACCAGTAGACCGTGACGTAAAGCCCCAGCCACACTACGTCCACAAAGTGCCAGTACCAGGCCGCCCCTTCAAAACCAAAATGATGTGACGCCGTGAAGTGTCCCTTTTGCAGGCGCAAGGTAATGAACAGCAGCATCAGCATGCCGATGAAAACGTGAAAACCGTGAAAGCCGGTCAGCATGAAAAAAGTCGATCCATAAACGCCAGAGCTGAGTTTCAGGTTGAGCTCGTGGTAGGCATGGAAATACTCGTAGCCCTGCACGGACAGAAACGTGATGCCCAACAACACCGTCATCCACATGAACGCAATGGTCTTGCGCCGCTGATCCGCAAGCAGGGCGTGATGGGCCATGGTCACCGTCACGCCGGAGCTCAGCAGCAAAGCTGTATTGATGGTTGGCAGCCAGAATGGCGTCATGGCGGTAAACGGCTCCACCGTCCCGGCGGGCGAACCGGTCGCGCCCGCTGCCAGACTCGGCCACACGGCCTTGAAATCAGGCCACAACAAAGCGTTGTCAGGACTGCCCAGCGCCACCATCGCGTGAGCACGAATCCACCACAAGGCCGCAAAAAAGGCGGCAAAAAACATGACTTCCGAATAAATGAACCAGCTCATGCTCCAGCGAAACGACAAGTCCACCTTGCGACCATAGCGGCCCGCTTCGCTCTCGCCCACCGACTGGCTGAACCACTGAAACAACACGACCACAAACCACAGCAAACCAAAAATCAGTGAATACTTACCCCACTCAACGCCGTTGATCCACTGGCTCGCGCCCAAAATGACAAAAAATAAGCCCAAGGCCGCCAAGGCCGGATGTCGCGACGGGCTGGGCACAAAGTAGTTCGGGCTGGCCACGTTAGTTGTTGAATTCATTTCAGCTCCTTGTTTAAGGACCGGGTACGCCCTATTTGGCGACCACCCAGTTCACCAGCAGGATCAAACCAATGACAAAAACAAGCACTCCGACGAGGCCTGTGCCGATGATGTAAACGGGGTTGACGCGGGACATCTCTTCCTGCGATTCGCTGTTTTTACGAATACCAAAAAATGACCAAGCCACCATTCGGATGCTGCGCCAGAAAGAAGAATTCATAAACTGGCTCCGACCGGAACATGTCCTCTGGCGTCGGCCACCGGGGCGGCGGGCGTCTTGCCGCCGACCTCAAAAAACGTATAGGACAAGGTGATCGTCTTCACGTCCGGCGAGAGCTTGGGATCAATCACAAACACCACTGGCCAAGCCTTCTTCTCGCCCGGCTCCAGTGTGTATTGCTTGAAGCAGAAACACTCGATCTTGTTGAAGTGCGGCGCTGCTTCGGCAGGGGCATAACTGGCAATGGCCTGCGCGGACATGCGCCGGTTTTGCACATTCTGAAAGTCATACATCACGGTGGCCAACTCACCCGGATGCACTTGCAAGGAGCGCAAGCGAGACTTGAACTGCCAGGGGCCACGCGCATTGGCATCGAACTCCACGGTGATGGTGCGGCTGGTGTCCACCTGCGTGTTGGTCAGTTTGTCCGGCGCCGCACCAGGGATGTTGCGCTCGGTCAAAGCCAGGACGTTGATGCCGGTCATGTCGCAGAACGTTTTGTAGAGCGGCACCATGGCATACCCGAAAGCGAACATGAGGGCTGCAATCACAAGCAGCTTGCTCACCATCGGGATGTTTCGGTACTGCAGACTCATGGTTTATCGGCTTTGCAAATACATTTTGACAATGAAGCCGACAAAAAACACCACGGCCACCGAGGCCAGGATCAGGCCCAATTTCAGGTTGGCTTTTCTTTGTTCGGGTGTCATGGTTCAGGCGATGATTTTGGTGGCGGTGATGTCCAGCTTGGGCGGTGTCTCAAAGGTGTGAAACGGCGCCGGCGAGGGAATTTCCCACTCCAGCCCATGGGCGCCTTCCCAGGGCCTTTGCGGCGCTTTCTCGCCCTGGCCGCGCATCGTGGGCAGCACGATAAAGAAAAAGAAATACACCTGCGCAAACCCGAAGAAAAAGGCCCCGACCGAGGCAATGGCATTGAAGTCGGCAAACTGCATTGGGTAATCCGCATAGCGGCGCGGCATGCCCGCCAGGCCCAGAAAGTGCATCGGAAAGAAGGTGACGTTGAAGGCGATCAGAGACCACCAGAAGTGGATCTTGCCGCGTGTTTCGTTGTACATGACGCCGGTCCACTTCGGACTCCAGTAGTAGTAGCCGGCAAACAAGGCGTACAGCGATCCGGCCACCAGCACGTAATGGAAATGCGCCACCACGTAGTAGGTGTCGTGCACCTGAATGTCGATCGGGGCCATGGCTAGGATCAGGCCGGTAAAGCCACCCAGCGTGAACACAAAAATGAAACCGACGGCGAACAGCATCGGGGTCTCAAACGTCATGGAGCCCTGCCACATGGTGGCCACCCAGTTGAAAATTTTCACAGCCGTTGGCACTGCAATCAGCATCGTGGAGTACATGAAAAACAACTGCCCGGTCACCGGCATGCCCGAGGTGAACATGTGGTGCGCCCAGACGACGAACGACAGAACGGCAATGCTGGAGGTCGCATACACCATCGAGGCGTAACCGAACAGCGGTTTGCGGGCAAACGTGGGCACGATCTGGCTGATGATGCCAAAGGCCGGCAAGATCATGATGTACACCTCGGGGTGACCAAAAAACCAGAAGATGTGCTGAAACATCACCGGGTCGCCCCCTCCGGCTGGGTTAAAGAAGCTGGTGCCGAAATGACGGTCGGTCAGCGTCATGGTCACGGCACCGGCGAGCACCGGCATCACGGCAATCAGCAGATAAGCGGTGATCAACCACGTCCAGCAGAACATGGGCATTTTCATCAGCGTCATGCCGGGCGCACGCATGTTCAAAATGGTGACGATGATGTTGATCGAGCCCATGATGCTCGATGCCCCCAGCAGGTGAATCGCAAAAATGCTCATGTCCATGCTCGGCCCCATTTGAAGCGAGAGCGGTGCATACAGCGTCCAACCGGTCGCAGGCGCACCACCGGGCATGAAAAACGAGGAGGCCAGCATCACCCCGGACGGAATCAAAAGCCAGAAGCTGAAATTATTCATGCGCGCAAACGCCATGTCGGAGGCNCCGATCTGCATCGGAATCATCCAGTTTCCAAAACCCACAAAGGCCGGCATGATGGCGCCGAACACCATGATCAGCCCGTGCATGGTGGTGAGCTGGTTAAAGAGTTCGGGGTTGACGAATTGCAGGCCCGGCTGGAACAGTTCGGCCCGAATAATCAGGGCCAGTACCCCCCCAATCATCAGCATGGTGAGGCTGAACAGCATATACAAAGTGCCAATGTCCTTGTGATTGGTCGCATACNCCCAGCGCCGCCAGCCAGTGGGCACATGGCTGTGGTGATCGCCGTGAACGGGATGGTCTAAAACAGCACTCATCGGATGTCCTTTTTCAGTTCAGCTCTTGGCGAGGTCATCGGCTTGGGCGGCCAGTCTTTTCTTCTCGTCAAGCACCCAGCGGGAATAATCCTCGGGCGACACCACCCTCACATGGATCGGCATGTAGGCGTGCTCTTTGCCGCACAACTGCGCACACTGGCCGTAATAGTCGCCCACCTTCTCGGCCTTGAACCAGGTGTCGCGCACAAAGCCCGGAATGGCAGCCTGCTGAACGCCAAAGGCCGGCACCATCCAGGCGTGAATCACATCATTGGCGGTGGTGATGACCCGGATTTTCTTGTTGACGGGCACCACCAGCGGGTGATCGACCTTGAGCAGGTAATCGTTCACCACCTCACCCGCTTTAGGGCCGCCATGGCTGGACATTTCGCGCTGGGCGGTGTCCAGCGCCGAATAAAACCCGATGCCCTCGCCTTCGCCCTTGAGGTAGTCGTAACCCCATTTCCATTGCATGCCGGTGACCTTGATGGTGAGGTCGGCGCTGGTGGTGTCTTTCATCGCGATCACCACCCGGGTCGCGGGCAGCGCCATCAGAATCACGATGATGAAAGGCACCACGGTCCAGATGATTTCAACCGTGACCGATTCATGGAAGTTGGCCGCCTTGTGCCCAACCGATTTGCGATGCTTCCAGATGGAATAAAACATCACCGAGAACACCGCGATAAAAATCACGGTGCAAAGAATCAGCATCAGCCAGTGCAGCCAGGCCTGGTCTTGTGCAATCTGGGTGACGGGCACCTGCAGGTTCAACTGGTTGACCGCCGGGCCACCCGGCAAATCACTGACCGCATGGACTGCGGTGAAGGCCGTTGAACCCGCCCACACACTGGCCGCCCTTAGCGAACCGGTCCATTGATTGACGATGCATTTCTTCATGTTCACTTTATTGCCTCAAATTAACAAATTTGATCCAACAAACGTGCGCACTTCACCCAAGCACGCCGTGCCATCTGGCCCTGCTGCAGTTCATTATTAGCAAGGTCAGCGCGCAGGAAACAGAGGGATTACCCGTTATTCGGGCC
>JGI24142J45722_1000722_pt1 | contig 17637 bp, 15 predicted proteins | sample BarGraIncu00431A_FD_45722 | JGI IMG/M metagenome (IMG submission 45722) | reverse complement strand
GCTGCCAGAAATGATGGCAGAAGAAGCTGACCTAGACGGCTGCATTGCGGGAACCATTGGTGCGCCGCCATCACATGCAAGCCCTTAACCGGACACTACTGAGAATTATTCTATGTGAATATCTCAATTGTAATTTTACTCACTATTGCTGAACCATTACATTCATTTAGGTCATAGGTTTTCTAGCGTTTTAAATAAATGGTGCTGGGTGAAATGAGCAAAGTACTTACAGGAAATAGCTATCCGTATAGTTTTAACACGCCGAGAAATTCGAAGCATCTATTGTCCAGGACAAAGTTCATACTATATCAAGGGCGATTCTGGCGACCTGCTGAAGGCATTGCACTTTGGAAGCCATTGAAAGAAAAACATGATTTAATTCACACCTTTAACGGGATAGTCTTAACAAAGGTGCCTTGGATAGTGACGTTCGAGTCAATTCTGCCGAGGACTATTGGTAGGGCTTCCTCCAAATTGCAGTTTGTTCTGAGAGAAAAATTATTGCAGGAAAATTGTAAACAAATTATCGCTATATCGGATTATGCCTTAAGACGGTTTGAGGTTTTTAATCAGGATTGGCAGTCCTTGGATGTGGTTAAAAAGAAAATTATTAAAATTCCTCCGAATGTTATTTTGTATACTGATAAACCTAAAAAATATACTCCGGGTGAAGTGATAAACTTGGTTTTCATTGGTAATGATTTTGCCCGAAAGGGTGGGGTAGTCGCTTTGCGTGTTGCTGATAAGGCCAAGGGACTTGGTTTGCCAATCAGATTGCATATAATTTCCTCCATGAATTATGGCCCTCAGGTGTATACGGATTGTTTTGATAAACAAAAATACAATAAAGATCTGGAATTGCTGACCAGTAGTAATATTGTTTTCCATGGTGAAATACCCAATAGTGAAGTTTTAGATATTCTCGGGAAAAGTCATTTTCATTTGTTGCCGACTTTAGATGATACATACGGTTACAGTGTACTAGAGTCATTTAGCTGTGGCACTCCTGTTATTACTACAAATGTGTGTGCTTTGCCTGAAATAGTTCATAATGCTGGAAATGGAATAGTAGTCGACTTAGAGATTACTTCAATTGGGCAATGGGAGTTACTAAAAGAACGTAGTTCTAATAACTACTGGAATATGCTATCCGATGTTTTCGAGAGTTTAGCTGATCAGATCATAATTGCTCTCTCAGACGTAATCAATAATCCCCATACCTATAATATTATGAGCGAGGGGGCCATTCGGCAAATATCTAGTTTCCATCACTCCGGTGATACTGGTATGAGAATTGATAATATTTACTCGGAATGCATATGACTAAAATAAACAACCTTCACGGAATTGAAATATCTGTAATCATACCAACCTTTAATAGGCCGGAATTGGTTTTGAGAGCCGTTAATTGTGCTCTCGACCAAACTTTTTATAATTTGGAAGTGATTGTTGTTGTGGATGGCGTTGATAATGTTACGGTGTCTTCACTGAAAAACATAATTGACGGTCGTTTGCGACTTTTAGAACTGCCTATGAATGTTGGAGGATCGGAAGCTAGAAATGTTGGCGTAAGAAAGGCCAAAGGAAAATGGGTTGCATTTCTAGATGACGATGACGAATGGTTTCCAGAGAAGTTGGAGAGTCAGCTTGCAGCTGCTAACCTTTCGGGTGCGCACTTTTTAGTAATTGCTAGTCGCTTTATTGCACGCTCTCCTCGGTGTGATTACCTTTGGCCCAGAAGACTACCCGAACCCACTGAACCGTTAAGCGATTATCTTTTCGTCAGGAGGTCCTTCTTTTTTGGCGAAGGGATGCTGCAGACGTCAACCATATTTACAAACAGGGAACTGCTGCTAAAAATCCCCTTCACTAACGGTCTTAAAAAGCACCAAGACTGGGACTGGGTGTTGCGGGTGGCACATCTGGGTGACGTTGTTTTCGAGATCCTTCCGGAGCCACTTGCCGTCTGGCATATCGAAGAGGATCGTAGGAGCGTTAGCAGCGAAAGCACTTGGCGCTTTTCGCTGGAATGGATCAAGGCCAACCGGAATCTGGTCACCAGGCGAGCCTACGCAGCATTTATCGTTACGCAAGTTGGACCGCAGGCAGCACTCCAGTTGGAGTGGAATGCCTTCCGGCTGCTTTTCGTGGATATGTTTAGGTTTGGGAAACCACGTGTTGTAGATGTGCTAACCTTCCTCGCAATGTGGCTTATCCCGCAAACACTGCGTCGCAAGGTCAGGGTTCTTTTAACACGGACCCGTCCTTGATAACGGGGTGATTCCCGTTGCAAATTGGGATCTTTTAGAGGATTTTTCATATGTCGCGCCTGACAGTAGGACTCCCGGTATATAACGCTATGCCATTTCTGCCCGAGACTGTTGAGAGCCTTCTCTCTCAGTCCTACGGGGGGTTTGACATTCTGATCATCGATGATGGTTCAACTGACGGTAGTTCTGAATATCTTGATTCACTCGCTGACAACAATAGAATCAAGGTATGTCATCAGGAAAACCGAGGTCTAACGGCGACACTGAATCGGATGCTAGAGGAAACTTGCACTCCCTGGCTGGTACGACAAGATGCCGATGACGTGGCATATCCCGATCGGATTGAGCGGATTAGTCGGTATATTCAGGATTTCCCGGAAGCGGGGATGTTCTACTCCATGGCGGACTATTTTCCCAAGGGGAGTTGTGTCGGTACTTTCAGGGCATCGATTGCCGCACCCGAAGTATTGCGCAATCAAACCCGCGCTGGTTATCTCCTTTCGATCTGTCACCCGACGGTATGCCTGAACGTTGAGAAAACCTGTAAGGTCGGAGGCTATCGGTTCAACTTGCATGTCGAAGATATTGACCTTTGGTGGAGAATGGCTTTGGAATACCAGATCAAGCTTATTCCTGAGACGCTTCTTGGGTTTCGTCAGAACACGGGAAGTGTCAGTCAACTAAATCTGGAAAGGCAAGCGGTCAATACACTTTATATTCAATACTTATTAATTTCCCATCTTTGGGGGCTTGAACCGAAATCCTACGAAAATGTTGTTGATTTTCTGGGCACTCTGCTTGATAGGAGCTTTTTAAAATTTAAAGAATCAATACGAATGACCAATATAGCTTTCAGTAAAGGACAGAGGGGGCGCGCGGTGGGATATGCTCTCAAATCGTTTATTTCTTCACCTCAAAGTTTCATGAAAAGATTTGCTTATGAATTTGCTAAAGACAAGGCTATTGTAAACGGATTAAATCCCTTACTGTTCGCGCTGAACACCCATAGCTTATGGGGGAATGACGTGAAGTAAAACCAACAGGTACTTTAATTCATTAGCCGGCTTGTAGCTGGAATTTGCAAAAACACTTAGATCCTTTTTCAGCTTTTGACTTTCATTGTTGTAACTCTCTGTCATGACTGTTTAATAATTCAGTGGTTTTAGTAATCTTTAAAATAGGCCCTTTATGAAAACTATTCATCTGTTTGGACTTAATATCTGGAAGGCAGGAATGAAAGAGGCCCTTGCTTCTTTTCGGAGTGTTTTACAAGATGCAACAGTCAGGGCGAAATTAATAGTCACGCCAAATGTCGACCACATTGTGAAACTTCACCTTGATAGTAATCTGCTTGATATTTACGGGCAAGCTGACTATATCTTTCCTGATGGGTTTCCGATCGTGCTTGCCTCAAAGTTGTTTGGAAAGACAATTTCGGAACGCGTGACTGGCGCTGATTTATTCCCCGCCCTGTGCCTTCTTATGGCAAAGAGGAGGGGGCGCATCTTTGTTCTGGGTGGAGCACCGGGAAGCGAACTGGAGATTGATGAAAAACTTTCCTTTAAATACCCCGGATTGCAGGTTCGGTCGTTTTGCCCTCCCTATGGTTTTTCTGAAAAAAACGAAGACGCATTCAAGGCTGTCGATCTCGTGAATGATTGGCTGCCTGAAGTAGTATTTGTTTGTTTGGGAATGCCAAAGCAGGAGCGATGGTCTTTTGAATACCGAGATATTTTGAAAACAAAACTAATTCTGTGTGTAGGTGCTGCATTGGAATTTGATCTCGGGTTGCTGCATCGTGCCCCGAAATGGGTCCAGACCATAAACATGGAGTGGTTGTGGCGACTTTGCTCCGATTTCGACCGTCTTTGGAAACGCTACCTTGTCGATGATGTGGCCTTTATCAAAATCGTATTCCTGGAATTTTTATTATCATTGCGAACTAAATAAATTTCAACAATTTCTGATTATGTTCGAAAATTGGTCATTGTTGCGCACCGATCCACATACGCAGATCCACACCCGCAGATCCACAGCAAAAACCTTGAACTATTACTTTGCCTAGTGTATAAAAAATGCATGAGTTGCAAAGAGGTGGCGATCTGTTTTTTTGCTTCATCTCCTTTGTTCGTTATATGGCTGAGTGTCGGGAGCTAAGCATGCTGAGACAGGGCGCAGGCTTTTTAAAAAAAGCAAATATCATCTCCGACGCAGCCCTGCTGATTGTGGCCTTTCTAGCTGCATTTAACATGCGGGTCGAGTACGGTGGTCTCGGGCAGTTAGATAATTACACTTGGGTGTTGCTTGCAGTAGTTCCCATCTGGCTGGTCCTGATGGAGCGCTACGGCTTCTATAATTCACAGCGAACCAACAGTGCCTGGCTCATCTTCAAGTCTTTGGTAAAGGTAACCGTTATCGGCGGCGTGCTAACGACCTCGATTATCTATCTCTTTGAACCCCGCGGTTTCAGCAGAAGTTTCTTCGGCGCTTTCCTTATCCTCTCTTTTGTAACTCTCCTTACCGAGCAGTTCCTGGTTCGCTTTGTCCTGCGCCTCGCGCGCATGGAGGGCTATAATTATCGCAACGTTCTTGTCGTGGGGACGGGTAAAAGCGCAGAAAAGGTGCTGGATATCCTCGATCACAACAAAGGGTGGGGACTGAAGCTGGTCGGCTTGCTACGTACCCAACCGCATGGCCCGTCCATGCTCATGGGACACCCGGTCATCGGCTCGCTGCACGATATTGCCCAGATCTGCAAGGCCAACCCGGTGGACGAGGTGATCTTCTGTGAATCCAAGGAGAATTCCTGGAACGAGTTTTCCGACAGCATCACCCTGTTGGGGGAGATGGGGATCACCTGCCGTACCGTACTGAACCTTTATTACCACTTCGAAGGCAGAAAGGAACTCGGGATGTTTCACAACGAGGTACCGATGCTGACCTTCCGCTCGGTCTCGGTTGACGCGGACCAACTCTTTTACAAACGCTGCCTGGATATCACCGGTGCCTGCTGCGGCCTTGTCTTCGCGGCACTTCTCACTCCCTTCATCGCCATCGCAATAAAGCTGGAATCCCCCGGCCCGCTTTTCTTCGGGCAGACCCGGGTCAGGGAGAACGGCAGGACTTTCACCTGCTGGAAGTTCCGCTCCATGTTTCCCGACGCGGAGGCCCGCAAGCAGGAACTCATGCACCTGAACGAGATGGAGGGTGCCATTTTTAAGATCCAGAACGACCCGCGGGTTACCAGGGTGGGAGCGTTCCTTCGGAAAACGAGCCTGGACGAGATGCCGCAGTTCTGGAACGTCCTGAGAGGGGAGATGAGTCTGGTCGGCACCAGGCCGCCGACCCCGTCCGAGGTGCAGGGATACCAGAACTGGCAGCGCAAGCGGATCTGCATGAAACCGGGGATCACCGGGCTTTGGCAAGTGAGCGGCAGAAACAGCGTCACCGATTTCAACGAGGTGGTGCGTCTTGACCTGGAGTACATCGACACTTGGAGTCTCGCAACGGATTTAAGGCTTATCCTGCGGACGTTGAAAGTTGTTTTTTTTAGAGAAGGTGCCTGCTGACTGGTGCCTTTCGAGGCCGTGTAGGGATGTGAGGGATACGTGAAACACTGGCTTCGTTTTGTTCTTTTGGCTTGCTGCATCTTTTGGTTCGGAACGGTAAGAATTTCTTCGGCGCAATCTGACTCTTTCCTCAACGCCCTCTCCTTACAGGGCTTTACCGGTATTCTTAACACCCCCAGCGCTCATGTGACCGCGGATGGGTGGCTGTATGCGCTTTACACCAACCAGACAGAAGCCCCGTGGCGATTTAAGGCACCCTATCAGGATAACTACCAATTTTCACTGGGGTTTTTTAATTTCTTCGAGTTGGGAGGCCGTTTTATCGAGGCCCCCCACGTCGCACGAGATCTCTCCGGGAACCTGAAGCTAACTAGCGCCCCCTTGACCCGTGATCTACCGCTGGTGCCGGTGCTTGGACTGGGGATCCAGGATTTGGGTGGTGGCAACGCGCTGCTGAAAACCACGTACTTGGTGCTGTCCGAAGATATCTGGCGCCTGCGCCTCTCTGCCGGTTACGGCAAGGGGCCGGACCGGATGAAGGGCGCCTTCGCCGGCGGCGAATTCAAGGTGCACGAGTGGGTGTATCTGCTCGGGGAATACGACACCAAAGAGACCAATCTGGGCGCCAGGGTCATCCTGCCGCAGTTCTGGAAGGTCCCGGTCCAGTTTACCGCAACCGCCAAGACCTCCCTCAATTATAAACCGGGTAATTTCGACATCGCCGTCGGCCTCACGCTGCCTCTGGATTTCAGAATGCGCAAAGAGCCGCGCGCCGCGCAGAGCGAGGCAGTTCCGGTCCGGGGGAACGATTCTGGTGCCAGGGTTGCCGAGCCCGCTGTAACGGGTGCGCCGGGCTCCCGGCCCGGGAGCGCCGCTGCAGGAGAGTCGTCAGCCGGAGCCGGTGCGCCTCGCACCGCGGGAGTGTCCGCCGCCAGGGTAGGGGAGCCGGGTGGGATTGCCGGGCAGTCACCCGCTACCGCGCTCTCCTTGCAGGAGTCCCTTCCCGCGACGGAAGGGGCGGCTCAAGCCTCGAGGCTGGTCCGGTTACGCGACAGTCTGGTCGGAGTCGGTTTCCTGAACGTGCGAGTCGGCGCCAGTGGCCGCACCCTGGTGGTCGAGTACGAGAATACCATCTTCAACCATAACGAGCTGGACGCACTCGGCCTGGTGGCCGGCCTTTCCTGCCAGGCGGCGCCGGTTTCCTTTGACACCTTGCAGATGGTGGTGAAACGACGCAACATCCGCACCGCGACCGTCAGCGTTCCGCTGCAAGTCCTGCGGGAATTCCTGGCCGGACCTCAAGGAGCCCAGGAACTGCACGACCGGCTGAAAGTCGATCTGGCTGGCCGGGAGGCGTCGGATGCCGTTTTCCTGGCGGGTGAGCAGAATTCCGGGTTATTCAACACCTCGCTTATCCTGGGACCCGGCCTTACGACCTTTGTCGGCACCGAGAACGGCGCCTTCGATTACCTGCTTTCGCTGAAGCCTGAGTTGAACACCATGCTCTGGAAGGGCGGCCTCATCGGAGCCCGCTGGGATATTCCGCTTGCCTGGAGCAGCAACCTGGACGACGGCAGGCCCTATCGCGGCAGCCGCCATCCCGCGCAGCTGGAGCGGCTGATGCTGTTCCAGGCGGCGCAGCCTCTTCCCGGAGTTATGTTCAACCTCGGGGCGGGCATGGTGGTTCACGACCGCTACGGGATGCTGAACGAGGCGATTTGGAGCCCCGGCGACGGCCAGCACCGCTTCCGTGCCCTCCAGGGCTGGAATAAGGACAGTAACACCCATCAGACATCAGACACCTATCTGGGCGCCTACCGTTATTATTACAGCCCGCTCGATCTCTCCCTGGAGGGGGTGGCCGGAAAATTCTATTCCGAGGACAAGGGTTTCAGCCTTGAGCTGAAGCGGTTCTGGCGCGACACCGCGGTGTCCCTGTATTTCAAGGACACCAAGGGAACCGACGAGAAGACCTGGAAGGCGGTCGGCCTGCAATTCAGCTTCCCGCTCACGCCGGGTCGGGACATGAAGCCTGTCGCCAAGCTTCAGCTGCGCGGCTCCGACGAGTGGTCCTACGCTCAGGAATCGACCCTGAAGAATAACAACGAGAACAACCCGCGCGGCAGTCTTAACTATCTGGCGCCTTACCCACTGGCGATCAACCCGCAGCCCACTCAGGCACTATCCCGTTCTTTTTACAACCGGGACCGTCTGAGTGAGACTTATATTCTTCAGCATCTGGATTGCCTGCGGGAAGCCTGGCTTAAATATGGTAGTTCGCTGCTAGTAACTGAACATAATTGAGTTGACTTTTAATTGATTCCTACGATAATCTAGTTGGAACTATTTAGTACTCTAAGTATCCTAAACATTCTCTGGAGGTTGAAATGATTACTCGCTCGACACTGTTATCAGGATTTTGCGTAATCGCCGCTGCTGCCGCACTGAACGGCTGTGGCAATAGCGCTGGTACCGCCGTCACCGGACAGTCCGGCCGCTTGAGCCAGGGGCCTGTCCTTGGTGCTACCATCTTCGCCGACCAGGTTTCCGCTGGCGTCCGCTTCTCTCAGGATTCCAATGAGGTCAATACAGTAACCGATGCCAGCACCGGCGACTTCACCTTGCCGACGGTTCCCGGTTACAATTACATCCTGGTTTCCAAGGGCGGCCATGACAAGCTGACCGGCCTGCCGGCTATCCAGATGCTGGCTCCCGCCGGTGCCGCAAACGTCACGCCGTTGACGACCCTGGTGGCTCTCGACACGACCGGCACCGTCAAGGCGAAGCTGGAAACGCTCATGCCCGGTTTCACCTTCGACGCCGACGTATCCGCGACCGCCAGCCCGGCCGTGCTGATGGTGACCAAGTCGGTGGAAACCATGGTGGCGGCCATGTCCGCGTCGGTTACCTCCGCTGCCGGGGCGCCTGCCATCTCCGCCGCCCAGGTAACTGACATCCAGGTGCTGACCATGAGGGCCATTGCCGCCCAGTTTGCGGCTGCGCCGGCTGCAACCCTACTGTCTCCCGCGGCTCTGACNACTGCGCTGCAGAGCGCGGGCACCGCGGCGGCCACCAGCATNAACGCTGCCAACCCGAACGTCAACATCCCCACTGCCACGGCCAGCACCATTGCCACCGCCTCTGTCACCGCCAGCGTCACCGCGGTCAGCATCACCGGTGCCACTGCCAGCACGACGGCAATAGCCGGCGGTGAGAGCGCTGCCCTCGCCAACACGGCGGCAGGCCTGGCAACCGCCACCACCGCCGCCGGTACCGCGGCAGCTGCCTCGGTCACCGCTACCCCGACCCCGGAGAACTACCAGCCGCCGACCGTTACGGTCGTGACGCCTCCCACCGTTGGGGGCACGACTGGTGCCACCGGCGGCAACACCGGCGGAACAGGCCAGTCCTTCTAAGAGCTGCAGGGCTGCCACGNAGCGTNGCACGATGATAAACAAGAAAGCCCTTCCGGATTCCGGAAGGGCTTTCTTGCGTTGGAGGTCCCTCCCGCACAGCTCGCTTAGNCGGCACCCGCGATGAGATCGTCCATGCTGCAGCGTAAGGTCTGCGCCATTTTTTGCAGGAGGGATACTNATGGTTCGCGTTTGCGGCTCTCTATCTGGGAGATGGCAGGTGCCGACACGCCGCAGGCTGCAGCCAAGCTGGCGCGCGTCAATCCGCGAAACTCGCGCCAGACTGTCAGAGGGTGCTCGCCGGACAGTAATCTGTCGACGAATTCACTGGGAAAGGTCTCGTCTTCGCCGGAAGCGACGCGTGCCGAGCGGGTTTGAGCGTCGGAAATATCTTCGAGGTCTTCCAGGCGGTTCTGCAGTTCCTGCCATTCTTCGAAGGGAATTACGGCGTATTGCGGTTTGTTGTCACTGGAGATAATCTGTATGCTCATTGGAAAACTTGAAATTGTCCCTCTACTACGCTAAGAAGAACTTCAATCTTGCCGAACCAATATGGACGATCAAAAGGCTCGTCTAAAGTGTCAAAAGCTTCATAGCGAAATTGAACGGCAAATGTCGTGAGGAAAACCATCTCCCAAAGATGTTCTATGGGGACCCCGCTCTCTTCAAGCAAAACTAATAAATGGCGCAGGTTATGACTTCGAGGTGGGTCGATATCACGCAAGCAGAGCCAGGCCTTCAAACTTTTTTCAGCGGCCTGTTGGACATGAAATCCAAAGATTTCCAAAGAAAAAGCCGTTTCGTCGAACATGTGTGCCAGCGCCATGGCATCCCTGCGTGCTGCGGCGAGGTAGCCCGCGAGCACTGTCAAGATCGGGCATAGAGCACTCTTCCTTCACGTAGCGCCCTGCCTATCACATGGCGGGGCGAATCATGCCAACGGTCCACCTCCCGGCGACTGTATACCAGGATGTCGGTTGCTATGGAAAGTCTGCCAACGGCGGATTCAAGCCTGCCGATTTCACTTAACCGACTTCGCTTCGGCCCGAAAGGTNCGCTCTCAATCACAAGCAAATCGACATCGGAACCCTCACTCGCCTCGTCACGAGCCCTGGAACCGAAAAGGATTATCTGCTCAGGTTGAGCGACCTTGATGAGTCGCTGCACTATCTCTTGTACCGTTTCGTGATCTGTCACCCTGCGACCCTCCCACACCTACATGCTTAGCATGTAAAGAACAAGCAAAAAGGCAAACTTTTGATGTGAATGAACCCGGGATGGCGGTAGTTTTTTGCCTTGTTCAGTCTCTCAGCCTGCTCAATCAGATATTATCAGATATACCTGTCCTTTGCCATCCGAATGATTGATGTGGGTCAGTTATTCAAATCCGTTGCCTGTCAGAAACTGAACTTGCTGATCTGCTGCTTGAGGCTCTCGGAGAGCCGGTTCAACTGGTCCACTGCGGACATGGTTTCGCGGTTGGCACGGGCGGCCCCCTGCATGATGCCGGTGATCTGATGCACGTTGTTGCTGATCTCGCGGCTGGTGGCGCTCTGCTCTTCAGCGGCGGTGGCGATCTGACCGATCTGCATGGTGACGGTATTAAACTGGTTCAGGATCTCGCGCAGGCTCTCACCCGATTTGACCGAGTCACGGGTCCCCTGGGCGACCCCTGCTTTGCTCTCCTGCATGACCTGCACCGCACGGCCGGTTTCGGTCTGAATGTGCCGGATGGTCGCCTCGACCTCTTTGGTGGCCTGGGTCGTCCGCTCGGCGAGCCGGCGCACCTCGTCGGCCACGACCGCGAAGCCGCGCCCCTGCTCACCCGCGCGCGCCGCCTCGATTGCCGCGTTCAGGGCCAGCAGGTTCGTCTGGTCGGCAATGTCCTGAATGGTGCCGATGATGGCGCCGATCTCCTCCGACTTCGCCCCGAGGCTGCTGATGCTCTCGAAGGTGATGCCGACCTTCTCATTGACGAGCTGCATGCCGCGGATGGAGCTTTCCACGTCGCTCACCCCGGAACTCGCCAGGTCGCAGGCGCGCTGGGCGCTGTCCACGGCGCTCAGGCAATTGTGCGAGATGTCCGCCGAGGTTGACGCCATCTCCTCGCCGGCGGTCGAGACCGTCATGGTCTGTGCCGCGACCTCTTCGGAGGTGCTGGCCAGGTCCCCGGCGCTATGGCGCAGTTCCGCGCTGGCGCAGGCGACGGAGGTGCTGTTCTCCGCGACGCTGATCACGATGGCGTGCACGCGCTCGATAAAAATGTTGAAGTACCTGCTGGCGGCGCCGATCTCGTCGTTACTGACCTCGAGGCGGCGGGTGAGGTTCCCCTCTCCCTCGGCGACATCCTGCAGGGTGGCGATCAGGCGGCGCAGCGGGACCAGGGCCTTTTGCAGCACGAGATAGGCAACCAGGGAGAGCACTCCCGCCAGCACGACCGAGATCCCGATGGCGAGCAGCTGCAACTGGTCGAAAACGGCCAGGTACTCCGACTTCTTCTCGCCGACGAAGAGCGCGCCGATCACCGCGCCCCGGTCGTCCTTAAGCGGCAGGTACGCGGCGAAGTGGGGCGTGCCGAGGATGGGCGCCTCGCCCAGGTAGGGGACGCCCTGGTTGATGACTGACTCCAGGGCCGGTCCCTGCAGGCTGGTTCCGACGGCGCGGCCGCCTTCCTTTTTCAGGATGGTCGTCGCGACGCGGGTCTCGCTCTGGAAGATGGTTGCTTCCCCGCCAAAGAGCTCCTTCACCTTGTCGGTTAACTCGTTATTTCCCTGCAGCAGCAGGTCGCCTGCCTGCAACTTTCCGTCGACGATCCGGATCGGACGCCCCTTGGATTCGATCAATTCACGAAAAGCCTTGATCCGCGAGGTCAGCGCCCCGTTCACCTGCCGTGTTATCTCTTTTTTAGTGACATAGAGCGAGATGCTGGAGGTCGTCAGGGTGGCTACCAGGACGATTAGGACATTGGCTGTAAAGATTTTTTTGCTGATGTTCATGCGAATGGCTTCCTTTTCATTTCTGGATATTCGAGAATCGACCGCTCATGAAGCCGTGGATGTCCTATCTATCGGGAAGCTGGCTGGAATCTTTAGGGAAAAATGCTCTATAACAACNTTGTTTTAGAGAATTTTGTCTTGCTTATTAAATGTGCCTTACCTGCTCGCGCTGAAGTTGTCTGGAGCCTTGGCCAAATGTGGCTATCAGGGGGGTATCGGGCTTTCCGGGAGGAGGAGGGCGTTTGTTGGCCGCCTGGGTATGGGGACTTGAGGGAAGGCTGCCGGTGCTTTTTTTGCGACAGAATCAGCTCGTCGATGGGTTGAGGCCCGCGTTACATTGTGCTGTTAACGTAACGATCCCCCTCTATCAGCGCAGGAAGAATCTGATCGCGCTGCACACCATGCCGAAAAGATCGGCATCCTGGCTTCTCAGGACACTGCCGTAATCCTCAAAACTGCCGGGACCGACATAGTTCATGCCGGGGGAGATCTGCTCGTGTCTGGCGCTCTCTTTGGTTTTCTGACTGTCCGCTTCCTTTATCTGCTGTTCCCGCCTTTCCTGGTCCAGTAGNTTGCCGCCGGCTTTCATCCATTCGAAGAGATGCCTCAGTTCGCCGCCGTCGAGCCAGACCCCGTGACCTTTGCAGCGGTCGACGATGACGCCGCTCTTGGCCCCGAAGTTCACCCGGTTCATCAGCTGGGCGCAGTCCGGGCACTTGACGTAGCTGACGCCGTAATCCCCGGACCTGAGGGAGCTGTTGATGCTGTCGATCTCGGCCCGGTTGACGACGAAGACGTTGCTGACCGTCGCTTCCAGGAGCGCCTCCAGTTCCCCGGGGTCGAAGAAGAGTCCCAGGCACTGTTCGCAGCGCTCGATCAGGAAGGTGCCGCCGGTCTGAACGTTGATGGTCTTCAGGGGGATGCTGCATCTTGGGCAGGTGCGGGGCGATTCGAGCTCGTGGGTGGTGTTGTAATGAATCCCGGCGAGGTCGATATCGTTGCGGCTGCCGCAGTACGAGCATTTTATGCTGTTGGGCGGCAGGGGTGCCGAGCAGTTGCTGCAGTTAGCCATGGGGCCTCCGTGACAAAATCTAAGGCTTACCGCAAAGACGCAAAGACGCAAAGGAAAGACAAAAACAAGTAAAACCAGATAGTTGAATGACATTTGGCGAATTTTTCACGTTTTTGATTCTCTTTGCGCCCTTTGCGTCTTTGCGGTAAAGAGCCTTTGTCTTACTCCGGAAGCGGCGGCGGCGTCGCTCTGAGCACTGTCTCAAATTCGCTGAAGCTCCCCATCGCCTCCCAACCGGTCATCCCTGCCTTCCACATCAGGGTCTCTCTGGTGATGGCTCCCTTTTTGATGTAGTCGAAAATCACCTGCTGATTGAAGGGACCGGCCTTTTTGCCGTTTTTCCCCACAAAGTACTGGGTTTCACCCTCTGGCAGGGGCGGAGGGTGCTGCTCCGCTTGCTGGCCCTGCGGCTTCTCTGGCGCCAGGCTTCCCAGCTGCTGCGCCATGGCAAATCCCATCCCCATGCCGATCCCGGCCGCCGCGGAGCCGCCCGGATTGCTGGCCGCGGACTCCAGGGCGTTGGCGCTCTGGAATTTCAGGAAATTGTCCAGGTTGCCGATGATCCCCATGGAGCTTTTCTTGTCCAGCGCCTGTTCCACCTCCAGCGGAAGGGAGATGTTCTCCACCAAAAGCTTGGTGACCTCCAGTCCGTATTCCTGGAACTCGGGTGCGATCTTTTCGGTCAGATACCGGGAAAGCTCGTTGTAGTTGCCGGCCAGGGCGAGCACCGGAATTTTACTCTCTCCCAGCAGGTCGGAGAACCTGGTTACGATCAGGTTTCTCAACTGGTCCGACACTTCGTTCAGGGTGAATTGCCCGCTGGTTCCCACGATCTCTTTGATGAACCGTACCGGGTCGCTGACCCGCATGACATAGGTCCCGTAAGATCTCAGCCGCACCGGCCCGAATTCGGGGTCGCTGACGATGATCGGGTTTCGGGTGCCCCATTTGAGATTGGTGAAGTTTCGCGTGTTGGCGAAGTAGACTTCCGACTTGAACGGGCTTTCAAAGCCGTACTTCCACCCCAAGAGCGTGCTTAGCACCGGGAGGTTTCTGGTCGTAAGCGTATGCGCGCCGGGAGTGAAGAGATCGGCTACCGTCCCCTGGTTCACGAAGACGGCCGCCTGCGCCTGGCGCACGATCAACTGGGCACCGTTTTTAATCTCGTTGACGAGCCTGGGAAATCTCCAGACCAAGGTGTCGCTCGCGGCGTCGCTCCATTCGATGATATCTATCAGCTCGGCTTTGGCCTGATCCCACAGACTCATGATCCCTCCTGGTTGTTGTTTCCGTGACCGCAATACTACTGGTACTTTGCGATGGGAGTCAAGTTATCTCTGGGAAGTCCTGCGGGGACGTATTTTTCCTGTCAGCCCACGAATGCTATCCCGGGTAGAGACGCATTGCATGCGTCTCAGCGCTACCGCGCTCCCGTTAACTTAGTGTGAAACAGCTGAAGGAGACGCATGCAATGCGTCTCTACCTGCTGCCGCGCTTCAGTAAACTAAGTGTGAAACAGCCGAAGGAGACGCATGCAATGCGTCTCTACCTGCAAAATAAGGAGGTACGTTAAGAGGGGTGCCGGGGAAGCCGCGTCCAAAAAGCCGTTGCCGTAGTGGGGGAGGGCGTGGTATACAGACTGCTAGTGCCAGGCCACAGGGATCAACCCTGTGGTTTTATTTTTGGAGAGACCTTTTCATGACTGCAACCAAACGGCCTTCGGCAAAGCATCAGCCCAAAGGGCTTTCTCTGATCTATGAGGATGACGCGGTCATCGTGATTGAAAAACCGTGTGGACTCCTTACCATGGGGACGGATCGGGACAAATCGAGAACGGTCCACGCCATTCTCAACGACTATGTCCGCAAGGGAAACCCGCGCTCCCGCAACCGGGTTTACATCGTGCACCGGCTGGACCGGGACACCTCAGGCATCCTGATCCTTGCCAAGAGCGAGCCCGCCAAGATGTTTTTGCAGGCGCATTGGCAGGAAACGGAAAAGCGCTATCTCACGATCGTCTCCGGTTCCCTGACCCCAAAATCCGGGACCATCAGCAGCTATCTGGCCGAGAACAGCGCTTTTAACGTCTACTCCACCCCGGACCCGGCACTGGGGAAGTTGTCCCATACCGAGTACCGCGTCCTGAAGGAGACCAAAGGATTGAGTCTGCTGGAAATCCATCTGCTGTCGGGGCGCAAGCACCAGATACGGGTGCACCTTTCGGAAAAGGGGCATCCGGTGGTCGGGGACAAGAAGTACGGCAAGGGGGATGCCTATGGCACCCTGGCGCTGCATGCCCGGGCGCTCTCCTTCACCCATCCGGTCAGCGGCAAGCGGCTCAGCTTTGCCACCGGCATCCCCGATTTTTTCACCCGGTTGGTCGGGAAGATCATCCTGCCGGCAGCAGAAAGTACGCTGACTGCTGCAGAAAGTATCTTGCCTGCTGCAGGAGATGTCCCACCAGTAGGTTAGCACCCTATCCAGTCGCCTTAACGACTCTACGACTATCCTCTCACGCCAGCTTCAGCATCGTTCCCACGCTCCCGCGTGGGAACGATAGCCGTTATTTCAGCACTCAAGCGCCTTCCCTCAATTCACGCCAGCCTGAACTGCCGGATGATCCGCTCGAGGTCCTGGGCGCAATCGGTCAGCTGGGCCGCCTGGTTCGCGCACTGGTGGGACCCTGCCGCCGTGTTGTGCACCAGGGCGGTGATCTGCTGGATGTTGCCGCTGATCATCCCGGTTGTGGCNGTCTGCTCCTCGGCGGCACCGGCGATCTGGGTGATCTGGGAGGAGACCGCGTTGACCTGGTCCAGGATCTCCCTGAGCGCGTCGGAGGATCTGGTCGCCTCGCTGGTACCGCTTTCCACCTCGAGCACCCCCTGTTCCATGGCGGAAACCACCCCCCTGGTCTCGGACTGGATCGCCTTGATCATGTCTCCGATCTCGCGGGTGGCGCGGGTCGTCCTCTCCGCGAGCGCACGCACCTCGTCCGCCACGACCGCAAAGCCGCGCCCCTGCTCGCCGGCGCGCGCGGCCTCGATGGCTGCGTTCAACGCCAATAGGTTGGTCTGGTCCGCGATATCCTCGATGGTCCCGATGATCTCGCCGATCTGGTCGCTTCGCTGACCCAAAAGCTCGACCGTCGAGGACAACCCCTTGACCCGCTGTGCGATCTGTTGCATGACGCCGATGGTCCGCTCCACGACCTCCACGCCGTTGAGCGCTATGGAGCTGGTCGACTGGGAGCTGTCCGCCGCCCGGTGGCAGTTACGCGAGATTTCGTTCGAGGTGGCCGCCATCTCCTCGCCTGCGGTCGCCATGGTCTCCGACTCGCTGGCCGCGTTCTCGGCGTTCTCCGCGATCGCTTCGGAGGCACGGGAGAGCTCTGTCGAGGAGTTGACCAGCTGGGAAGAGGTGTTTCCCATCTGGTGNACCACCCCCTGGAACTTCTCCACCATGGACTTCAGGCTGATCAGCATGGCCCTGACGCTCCCCTTTCCCTCGATCGGCACCTGGATCGACAGGTCGCCCGCGGCGATGGCGTCGGTAATGGCCGTGCAGGCGATGAAGGTGCCGCGAATGCTCTTGATGACGAATCCGCTCAGGGCCAGGGAGCCGGCNATGATCAGGAGGCAGAGCGTCAGCATGAGTGCGGTGTAGCGCCCCAGCATGCCGCCAGCCTGCTTCTCGATCTGTTCGTTCTTGGCATTGGTGAGGGTCACCAGCCGGTCGACCTGCTTTCTGTGCGTCTCGTACTGGCCGGTGAGCTTGGCAATCGCCTCATTCGACNTGGTCCGGTCGCCTCCCTGCAGAGCGGGAAAGAACTCGTTCAGCGCGGTCGTGTAGAAGGCGGCCGCCGGCTGGTAGGACGATTCCACTATGATTGTCTTCGCTTCTCCTTCCTGAAGCTCCTTTTTCCAGTACTCGTGACGCTCGTCGAACTCGCCCTTGAGCTTCTTGAGGCGCTCCAGGTACTGCGGCAGCTTGCTCGCGTCAGCGTCGTGATCCGCCTGCAAAACGACCAGGTACGACTCGATCACATACTCGGGAGGCGGCAGGATATCGGCAACCAGGTCCTTGCCCTGCACGATCTCCTGGTATACCGGGCCGGTAACCTTGACCCTGTTCAGCACGGAGAACGCTGCGACCGAAAGTACGGCAAGGCCGGCCACCGAAACAAGCGCGAGAAAGACAATTTGTTGCAGCACACTGTACCTGGAAATTCCCGTTTTAGACATAATCTCGCACTCCGTTGAGCAGATGGAAAATAATAGATAAGTTTTCTAACGGCACCGTAATGGGATTCTTTAGAGT
>JGI24142J45722_1000709_pt1 | contig 17807 bp, 18 predicted proteins | sample BarGraIncu00431A_FD_45722 | JGI IMG/M metagenome (IMG submission 45722) | reverse complement strand
TGCCGTCAATATACGGCTTTAGAAGCTCAAGATATGGGGCTTGTTAATACGGTGGTTCCCTTTGATAAGTTAGAACAAGAAACAGTAAAATGGGCAAAAGAAATAATGCAGCACTCGCCAACTGCACTACGTTTCTTAAAAGCATCATTTAATGCAGATACAGATGGATTAGCTGGTTTACAACAATTAGCAGGAGATGCTACTTTATTATTTTATACTACAGAGGAAGCAAAAGAAGGTCGAGATGCATTTAAAGAAAAACGAGACCCGAACTTTGAAGAATTTCCTAAATTTCCATAAATAAATTTGTAAAGGTGAGATAAAATGAATTGGCTTAAAAAATATAATTATGAAAGCCCCAATAAGAAGTTCATTAATGATCTAACTTTCAGTGAAGTTTATGAACAGGTAACAGACTTAGCTGGAAAACTATCATACTATGTAAAAACTGAGAAAAGAGTTGCTATTTATTCAAATAATTCAGTTGACATGGCACTGTTTTTTTTGGCGCTTCAACTCTTGGGGAAAGAAGTGCTGATGCTAAATACTCATTTGACAGAGAGTGAAATAAAAAACCAATTAGAATTGATAAAGGTTCAGGTTGTATTTTCCGATGACAATAAATTTATATGCTTTAATAAAGTGTTTCAAAGTGAAAGAGAAGATGTAAAATTAATAGAAGAGTTTGAGGAGGAAAGGATCGCTGTTATCATGAATACAAGTGCTACAACAGGAGAATTTAAAGCAGTTCCCCTTAGGTGGAAACAGTTTTTTGCTCATGTAAAGGCATCACAAAAAAGTATTGGGGTAACAATGATGGATAATTGGCTTCTAGTATTACCTATGTATCATATTAGTGGATTAACTATCTTAATGAGAAGCTTATACAACGGGACTCAAATTACTATATTGGAAAAATTTGATGAAGAACAAATACTAAGTTTAATTGAAAGGGGTATTATAAATATAATATCCATTGTCCCAACTATGTTAAATAGGATTGTTGAGCGTATAGAGAAACATAAATTACGAGTAGTACTTATAGGTGGGGAATTTATTCCTAAAACTTTGGTTGAAAAAAGCGTAATAAGAAACATTCCTTTATATAAAACCTATGGGATGACAGAGACAACAAGCCAGTCTACTACTTTTTCAGTATTAAAATATTCGAAAAAAATTGATTCAGTAGGAATACCACTTGAAAATGTGGATATTCGTATTGAGAATCCTGATGAAAAAGGGATAGGTGAGATTTTAATTAAAAGTCCTATGTTAATGGATGGATATTTAGGTAAAGAAAACATATCTGGTTATTTTAATACAGAAGATGTGGGATATTTAGATGAGGATGGTTTTTTAAATGTAATTGCTCGACGTAAAAATATAATTATATCTGGCGGTGAAAATATTTATCCGAAAGAAATTGAAAATATTTTGTATGCACACCCGAAGATTAATGAATGTGTTGTGGTCGGGGACAAAGATGAAAAGTGGGGACAGGTTCCTATACTTTATGTGGTTTCTACATTATACGAACATGAAATATTAGAGTATCTTTCAAATAAGTTAGCAAAATATAAGATCCCTAAAAAAATTATTTATTTAGAGGAGCTTCCTAAAAATTCAGTAGGGAAAATACTAAGAAAGGATTTATAAGAGGGTGTATATATGCAAATTAAACAAATAGAACTTTTTCATATTAAGATGCCTTTAAATTTTAACTTCAAAACATCACAAGCTTCCATAAAGTGTCGTGAAACAATTGTAATTAAAGCTATGGATGAACTTCAAAATGTAGGGTATGGTGAAGTGGTTTCTTTTAACGAACCCTTTTATACAAAGGAGACATTGGTATCTTCGAAGCAAGTATTAATAAATAAATATATTAAAGCTATAATTCATAAATATATGGAGCATCCTTTTGATATACATAAGGATCTTGATATGACATACCCCATGGCACTGGCAGGGCTGGAAAATGCCTTGGTAGATTTATATGCTAGAAGGAATAAGTTATCCATTATGAAACTTGTATTTAATGAAGAAACTAATAATGACATTTATGCAGGCATTGTATTAGGAGATCTAGATATTAAAATGCTTATAAAACAAATTGAGGATTATCAAAAGGAAGGGTATACTCGCTTTAAATTAAAGATTAAACCTGAAGATGGTCTCAAAAAATTAAGGGCTATTAGAGAAAATTATCCAAGCATTCAATTGTTGGTAGATGCTAATAGAAGTTATAAGTTTGATCAAATCAGTGAAATAAAAAAGTTAGATGAATTTAATTTGGAATGCATAGAAGAACCATTGAATTCAGAAAATTTTTTAGAATATCAAAAACTTCAAAAAGAGCTTCATACTCCAATATGTCTGGATGAAAGCATTCAAACAGTGAATGACTTAAAGACTGCAATTTTGTTAAAAGCATTTAAGGTATTAAATATAAAAGTAGGTCGTGTTGGAGGAATTTACTATGCAAAGCAAATGATTGACTTATGCAGGGGAAATGATATTAAGTATTGGGTTGGAAGCATGGTTGAAAGTGGAATTTCTAAAATATTGCATGTTCATTTAGCTAGTTTAAATGATACTTATATCCCTGGAGATTTATCATCATCAAATCGTTACTTTAAAAAAGATATAATTAAACCGGAAATAATTGCTCACAATGGTATTATTAAAGTACCTAAAGGCTATGGGCTAGGCGTGGAGATTGATGAAGCTACACTAAGAGAGTATACAATAGATTATATTAAAATAGGTGGTGAATAGAATGAATTTAATAGAGGGTTTAAATATAGAATATATTCATGTGTATGAAGGTGTGTTTGAAGCTAAAATGAATTTAACCCAGTTTCATAATCAAACCTTCGGCTATCTACATGGGGGTGCAACAATTGCATTTGGTGAAACAATAACAGGTTATGCGTCACTTCAAAAAATAAATAAAGATCAAGTAGCAGTGGGGCAAACTATTACTGCAAGCCATATGAATCCTAAAAAAATAGAAGGTTATGTTATGGCAAAAGGAAAGCTAATACATATGGGGAAATCATCTCATGTTTGGAGTGTTGAAATGTTTGATGAAAATAATGTGTTAATATCATTTATGACAGTTACAAATGCCATTATAAAGTTAAATAAAGATGATTCCCTTGGTGAGGAGAGATAAAAAATGAGTTTTAAATCAATAATAAAGCTTATGGATATAAAAACCCTTGTTGCAGGAATTGTTCCTGTAATTCTAGGTTCAATTTATTCAAAGTATGCTTTTGGAAAGTTTAATGCTATTTATCTTATATTATTAATAGTTGCGATGATACTTATTCAAAGTGCTACTAATATGATTAACGATTACGCTGACTTTAAATGTGGAGCAGATAGCAAAAAGAGTGCTGATGAAAAAGCATTAGTAAGTGGAGAGGTTACTCCCAAACAAGTTTTGTTTATAATATTCTTATTTCAACTTATTGTTTTTATAATTGGTTTTTTTATTGCAGGGCGAACAAGTTATTATATTATTCTCATTGCAATTATTGGAGATATTATTTCAATTTCATATGCATCTGGACCTTTCCCTATTTCATATACTCCAATTGGTGAAATTGTAGCTGGAGTAACTATGGGAATTGGTATAACGACAACAGTCATTTATATTCAGTCTGGTATAATTAGTTTAAATACAGTTTTAGTTGCAATTCCTACAGCACTATTTATTGGTACGATATTGCTGTCTAATAATTTAAGTGACATTGAAGAGGATAGAGAAGTTGGTAGAAAAACACTACCTATTTTGTTAGGAATCAAAAATGCTGAGAGACTTTGGATTTTTAATGTAATATTGCTATTGGTATTAACATTAGTCTTAGTTCTAGTACACATTTATCCTATAGTTGTATTGGTAACTGTTTTTATATTTTTTCCTTACAAATCCATATTTGATTTCTTATCTTATGATAAAAATATTAATACAAAAGGTAGGACTATGGGTCTTATTGGTAAGGTTGGAGTAAAATATCATGTAGCTGTAGCTATTGGATTACTGATAGGAATCATGTTGTAAAAAAGTATTACAATAAACCAATGCTAGCGTTTTTATGTTTCATTTCAAGTCAAGATTTCAAGGGTATATAAGCTATGTTTTTAGCTGTGCTTTGGTCATTTGGGTTGTTCAGGCTCGTGTGTCAGAAATAAAGAATAAAGAATAAAGGATTAAAAGCAATAGACATTTCTAAGAATATATATAAATAATGTCTGAGGAATTGAATATGTTGATACAAAAATTTAAGATATAAAATAACAATATTACTAAGAGCAAAAATATTTAGGGTGTGCAACATATTGCACACCCTTTAAAATTGTTTAATTAAGCTAACCTGAACTGTATACCAAATCCTCCACGAGGATAGTTCCAGTCAATATTATTGTTAGGACATGCGATTCTGCAAGCACCACATTCAAGGCACCCTTCAAATCCTACAGTGATTTTGTCATCTTTATATTCATAAACTCGTGCGGGACAGAATTTGGTGCAAGGTTTTTCTTTGCAATTAGCACATACATCCTGATCTTTGATAATTAAATGAGATATGGTGTCAGCATTATAAGTGTTCAAAAACAACTTATCATCAATATTAACTTTGTTTTTTATATCATCCATTATTTCACCGCCTTGATTATTTTTATTATATCAATTGCAGTTGATATAGTTGATTTGTCTCCATTCATATGCTTACCAATGAGCTTTTGCTTTTCGGATTTAGATATACCATCTACAGTAAGCAATTCACTGATAGATTTATTTAATGCAGGAAAGTAATGGTTAAAGTATACAGGCTTAGCTTCAAGAATACCGGAAGCATTTTTATATTTTTTTAGATCCTTAATAATATAACTTTTGTTTATTAAATCTTCATAATGAGAAAGTACACTTTTATCAAATTGTCCTTTAGATTTGGCTCTTATAATTGTTTCTGCGGCAAAACGTCCTGAAGTCATTCCCATGTTTGAGCCTTCCCTGTGAATACCGTTAACAAACTGAGCCGCATCACCGATAACTATAACCCCATTATCCACTAATTTGGGAATGCTTTTATAACCACCTTCTGGAATTAAGTGTGCGTAATATTCGCAGGGCTGACTTCCTGCAATTAAAGGTTTAATTATAGGGTGATTTTTTATATATTCTATTAGTTCATAAGGTTTAATATGTTTTTCATACATTTGTGAGAGTAAAGCACCACATCCAATAGATAAATGATCTTTATTTGTATAGATGAAGGCTGTACCCACCATTCCCATAGTCCCATCACCAAAAATTTCAATGGTTGCTCCCATGCCTTTTTCAAGGTTAAACCTTTCTTCGATTTTTTCAGAAGGTAACTTCAACTCTTCCATAACACAAAGAGCTACCTGATCCTTGCGCCATTCTTTATGGAAACCAAGACTTTTACCTAACAACGAATTTACTCCGTCTGCAAGAACAACTACATCAGCCAAAATATCTCCGTCAGGCCTGTCCGTGCGAACGCCGACCACTTTATTATTTTCTACTATGCAATCTTTTACTACTGTTTCATTAATAATTAGTGTTCCGACTTCAACACATTTCTTTGCAAACCATTGATCAAATTTGCCTCTAAAAACTGTAAAGTTATTGTATGGAGCTTTAGACCATTCCATGCCTTTATAGCCGGTCTTCGTAACAGATTCTTTACCCATTATCCATAAGTTTTGTTCAACTATAGGACGCTCTATAGGGGCATCTTTCCAAAAATCAGGAATAATTTCCTCCATCATGTGACGGTAGAGTACTCCACCCATAACATTTTTTGAACCAGGGTGCTGTCCTTTTTCAATTACAATAACTTTAAGTCCGGCTTTTGACATAATATAAGCTGCAGAGAGTCCAGCTACACCAGCTCCAACAATAATAGCATCAAATTTTTCACTCAACGGTGACCCCTCCCTTCATAGTGGAATTTGAATTCTTAATCTCTAAATTCTTTAGATCAGATAGAGATTGCTTAAAAACTTCAATTAACTTAGGCAATATTTTAAGTGCATCTCCAACAATGCTATAGGTAGCAATTTTCATCATAGGACATTCGGGATCTGTATTTATAGCAATTATAGTTTCGGACCCTTGCAAGCCAACAGTATGTTGTATTGCACCAGAAATTCCTATTGCGAAATATAGTTTTGGAGATACTGTTTGACCTGTCTGACCAACTTGACGTTTATGATCAATTAAACTTTTTTCAACAGCACCTCGGCTCCCAGCAATGGCACCCCCAAGGACTGCAGCAAGTTCATTAAGTAGCTTAACTCCGTGTTCATTTTGTATACCACGGCCGCCACTAACTATAATTTTTGAGTCTTCAAGTTTAACATTTTCTGCTTGATCTTTAACTATTTTTAGAACTATAGTTTTCAAGGACTCTTCTTTAATGGAAAATGTCTCTCTTACCACTATGCCAGTCCTATTTGGTACAGGAATAGGCATTTTCATAACCTTTGGATGGACAGTGGCCATTTGAGGTCTATGATCTTTACATACAATGGTAGCCATAATATTTCCACCAAAGGCAGGCCTACTAGCAAGTAAAATCTTTTTCTCTAAATCAATATCAAGAGCTGTGCAATCTGCAGTTAGTCCTGTCTTTAGTGTAGTTGCAACTGCACCAGCAAGATCTCGGCCAGTAGTTGTTGCGCCCATTAATAATATTTCTGGCTTATATTTTTCTACAAGATAACAAAAGGCGCTCTTATAAGTTTCAGCTCTATAAAAATGAAATACTGGATCATCAATTATATAAACTGTATCTGCACCATATTCTAGAAGTGTAGGCACAATAGTTTCTACTTTGTCTCCTAAAAGAACTGTTGATACCTGTACTTCTAGGCTAGAAGCAAGCTTTTTTGCTTCGCCAATGAGCTCGAGGGTAACTGAAGCTAGTTTTCCTTCCAACTGTTCTACAAAAACCCATACACCGGAATATTCTCTATCTATAGTTGCCATTGAAGTATTCCTCCTTTTAATTTATTAACTAGCGTTTTTACGACTTCATCCTCACTACCTTTAAGCAATTCCCCACCGGCTCTTTGTTCTGGTGGAAAAATACGTCGTACAGAAGTTGGAGATCCCTTTAATCCCAATTGGCTTAGATCACCGCTTAAATCATTAAATCCCCAAGTAATAGGCTTATAACGGGCGGCTTTAATCATATTTGTAAAGGGTGAAAAGCTTAATTCATTAATATCTTTTTCTACTGTTATCAGGCATGGGAGCTTTGATTGCACAACTTCATATCCATTATCAATTTTTCTATGGAGGACAACAACATTTTTTTTCAAATCAAACGTTTCAATAGCTTCAACGTAAGTCAACTGAGGCATACCTAAACGACAGGCAATACCTGGTCCAACTTGTGCTGTATCACCATCTATGGCTTGTTTACCACAGAATACCAAATCAATTGGTTCAATCTCCAATATTTTTTTTATGCCCATAGCAATGATATAGCTAGTAGATAATGTATCTGATCCTGCAAAGGCACGGTCTGACAGAAGATACCCTTCATCTGCACCCATTTCAATACATTTTTTAATAACTTCCTGTGCTTGAGGAGGTCCCATTGATATAATAGAAACTTTCCCTCCAAACTGTTTTTTTATTTTAACTGCTTCTTCAACAGCATGTGCGTCAAAAGGATTAATAATGGTAGGAGCACTTGATCTGTCCATGGTATTTGTTTTAGGATCCATTTTAATTTCAGTAGTATCAGGTACTTGTTTTACACAAACTAAAATATGCAATTAACAACAACTCCTTTTATTAGTACAACTTTACATTAATATAGTAAAGTTGTGTATTTTTATTTTTATAAGGGTTTAATGCCATAATGTATGGAAGCTACTCCACAAGAGAGGGATTTAAACCCTGAATTTTCAAAACCAATATTTTTAAATTCATATCGTAGTTGAGGTTTCGTCATAAAGCCATTTACTGAATCTCTTAGATAGTAATAGGCTGCTTTATCTTGGGTACCTAAGTAGCCAATAACTGGTAGTACAAAATTGAAATATAAGTTATATATATTTCTAAGAACTGGCATTTCAGGCTTAGACAATTCTAAGCAAACTACTTTACCACCTGGTTTTAAAACTCTATACATTTCTGAAATAGCCTTAATTTTATCAGGTACATTCCGAAGACCAAATGCTATTGTGATACACTGGAAGGTATTATCCTCAAAGGGAAGCTTCATTGCATCTCCCTCAATTAAATCAAATTTATAATTATTTAATGATTCTTTAAGCTTTTTATATCCTACATTAATCATTTCTTTATTAAAGTCTAGGCCTATAACTGTAGTATTTTCACCAACCGCTCTACATTCAAGTTCTATCATTTTACCAGTACCACAACATAAATCTAATACTTTATCATTTTCTTTAATTGTGCATAGCTTTACAGCTTTTTTTCTCCACAGCTTATCTATATTTAAAGTTAATATTGTGTTTAATTTATCGTATTTAGTTGCAATTGATGAAAATACACCGTGTATATCTACAGTCAATTCTTTCATTATTAAAGCCTCCTTACATCAAGGGTCAAGGGAAATATTACGAAAATTGTTAAGTATCATATTGCATGAAATATAATTACTGTTTAAATTGAAACCCATTCTGTTTAATTGATAGAATTGCTTCTAAATTAATTGTAATTACCGGACCTGTGAAAGAAAAAGGTCTTACAGCTTTTAGATATCTCTTGCCTTTTTCTTTAAACATAAATACTTTTCTTTTTCTATTTGTTACATACGCATTGCCATTGGAAGTGAAAATAGATATATATTGGCAACTGCAAGTAATATCATTAAAATTGCATAAACTATTGATGTTCCCAAAGGATGTCCTTTAGTTTGACTGCTCTTAGCAATTCTATAAGCAGTATATATTGAACCTATAGTTCCAATTATAATTATTATATACTGAAGAATTTGAATAGTTGGACTAGGGAGTATTGCAGTTGAAGCTCCATGGGAATTCATTCCGAAAAGACCCATAAAAGTGTAACCCACTGATTTACCTTCTGCTAGCAAGTGAAATAGGTTATGAGCTATATGTCCTGCTAAGTCTAAAGGAATAATAGCATATCCAAATTTTGCAAAGTTCTCCATGATGGAAGTTTTGTTGAATTTTTTAGCAATAAGACCTGTTAAAAGTAGTAACAGAACAGGAATTAGCATAGCTATAAAGAAAGTTACAGTAAAGGTTATATAATAATTTGTTGTTCCTAGTATATTTTCAAGAGACTTTAATATTTCGTCCCATATTTTTAGCATGGTTATGTTTTGAACAAACACAATACCCATAATTACGATGGCCAAAAATGCAACTTCAATTTTTGGTTTTTTGATATCCCATAATTCTTGAGTAGGAATACGAGTACTGATTGTTATAGAATCGTTTGGACAATTCTTAACGCAATTACCGCATAAGTTACATTCTGCACTACTATCCATTGTTTTAGGAAATTCGAACATTGGACATCCTGGAACTTCACTTGTGCCTTTGTAACAAGAAGCTGCTGTACATTTTTTACATATTTCTGGAGTTCCACGTAGTTCCACCATACCTGTTCTGGAATAATTGCCAGATAATCCTCCAAGGAAACATAGATATCTGCACCAAGTCCTTCTCTCAAAGAGTGCACCAGAGAATATTACAGCAGTTGTTATCATTAAAAGCAATACGCCTGAACCACGTGGGTTCTCAACTATTCCCCAAACATGGTCACTCCATGTGATCATAAGAAAAGTTATATCAATAATCCAAATACCATATTTTTTTAGAAATTTTGGTACAGGTTTTTTGTTTCCTACAAATTTCTGAACCACATCATTTAGGAATCCGAAAGGACATACAATACACCAGAATCTACCGAAAAAGAGTAGAAGGATAGGAAGTAGTGGCCACCATAACACCCAAGTTCCAGCAGTACCAAAGTTATTATGAGCCTCAGCAGGTCCAGCGATTAACTCAAAGACGATAAAGGCGAAAATTATCGCTACTGGCCACTGAAATACTCCAGGATACTTTTTACTTTTAATAAATTTTTTAAACTTTATATTTTTTAATAAGTCTTTTTCTTTTTTTACTTTTGAAGAAGGTAATTCATGTTTTAAAGGTGTTTTAAAATCTGCCATTAGTATGTTTCCTCCCTTTTTAAGCTTTAATAGATTTTTTCTTGTTTAGAGCAGCTATAACTATAACTAATATAATTACTACCGAAAATCCACCAATTATAAGAAAGTTAGGGCCTGCACTTTGTACGTCAAAATTAAAATTAATATTTTTTGGTTGCCCTTGTACATCAAAAGTAGATTTAATAATCCATTTTCCTTTAGTTTTAAAGTCTACCACTCCTGTGTATTCGCCTTTTTTGGAACCTTCTTTTAAGTCTATCATCATGGGCTTATCTTCTGTCATACCACCCATATCAGTAGAGGTGTCCATAGCTGCAGTAATTTTTAAATTAGCATTAGGTAAAGGCTTTCCATTTTTATCAAGTATGGAAATTGTAAATTCATTACTACCTGGGTTCAATTTTTCATTTGCAAAGGTTAAGGAGGCTTTTAAACCATTAACCTCTTTGTTTATTTGGGTACCAGTTGTAGATGCAAATGCCAAGGTTGAAAAAGATAAAGCTAATACTAAGGTAAATACAAGGTTTCTAAATAATTTAAATTTCATGTTTATATGTCCCCTTTCGTTTTAGAGAATATTTACTTTGATTTTACTAGGTATTTGAAATAGGATTTGATTTTTTGCTAAATTTGTTTTTAATATTAGGTAATATAAAGTGATCAAGTCCAATAGAGTAAGCATTAGCACCAATAAATAAAAGTATGAATGCTACTGTATACATATTTGGATTTGTACTAGTAGACCCGACTAAAATATAATTCAGATTCATAAGTGCACCAGCGATGAGACAGACTAGTGCTGTTCATACGATGTTAAAGTATTTATGTTTAAATAGTTTCATTTTAAAATCCCACTTACTCTATTTTTAATGTATTTGTTTAGAAAGTTTAGCAGTTTTATTAAGAACTGCTTGCTTTTGCATGCGAAAGACTAAGAATAAAATTTACAAGATTTATTAAACTTATTTTGCATGAAGAATCTTCAAAGGCCTCAAGTGATGCTATTGCTCTGTTCCCATATGATTGAGCATCTTCAACTGTTATATTTAGTTGAGTATTAATGTCTTTATCCATACAATCATCCATTATCTGGTATGCCATTCCTAGATTTAATCCATACTCTTCTATGCTAGCAGTTTGCTTTTTTGTTGCTCCAGCCAATGCTGCTGCGATTTTGCAACTAACAGACATAAATAATGCTGTTTTACCTTTAATAATATTTAAATAAATTTCACGGGTAGGTAACTCATTTTCTGCTTGAATTACTTCAGCAGCACACATGTATTCAGTTAACTTAACTATAATTTCATCAAATTCTTTTGGTAATGAATTTGATACTTTAGAGAAAGCTAAAGAATAAACAACATCACCTACTAATACTGCTATTTTCTTTCCATAAATCCTATTTATAGTTTTTTGACCACGCCGTAACATATCACCATCAATTACATCATCATGTATTAAACTTGCACTGTGCATGAGCTCAATACCTGCAGCGAATTGAATTAGCTGGTCATTAGTACTTCTGGAGAGATTATTATTTACAATACCCGCCGAGAGCAAAGCTAAAGTAGGGCGAAGCCTCTTTCCTGGAATTTTAAAAAAAAAGCCTATTATTTCTTGTAAATAATTGGTGCTTAAATTTTCGTATGTTTTTTTCAATTCTTTTTCTACAAGATTTAAATTTTTACTTATTGGGCAATAAATATCTTCAAACTGCAATTTTTCCACCACCTTTCTATATTGTAAAATTAAGTAGATCATTAGTTTCAATTACGTGCTGCTTAAAATGTTTTGAAAGTACAATACCGATTATATTAAAATGTTATGTAGATATTATGTAGAAGTCATATTGAATAAAAATAACTTGAATATTGATTAAATTAAATTAGTTATTGACAAAATTAAAAGTCGATTTATTGAATTTGATAAAATAATAGATGCAAAATTATTAGATTTTGATTTGGAACTGTGCCTTTATTATTAATGTTAGTAACTTAATATAATGGGAAAAAATAAAGATTATATATAGAAAGTAAAAGAGGGGCAAAATGAGGCCACTGAAAAAGTAAATTTTAGATAACAACATTAAGACCTAAAATGGATTTCCTATTTCAGCTTTTTTTTATACGAAAATTGAGAAAAACATAGTTTTCAAAAGGGTTTTTAAAAATTAATGTGTATAAGTAGTTATTTAAAAAATAGTAATCTTCATAGAATCTACACACTAAATTGATATAGTAAAAAAAAGATATTAGTTACTATAAAAATGAGCTTTTATAGATATTTATGACACCTATCAATGTTAATTTATTTTAAAAATGGGAGGATGAAGTTTATGTGGATTGAAATATCAATAGCCTTGTTTATTATAGCTATAGCAGGACATATTATTTATCATAGTTTAAAGTCAAAGAGTTCAGGAAATTGTGGAAGCGGAAGTTGCTCCTCGAAGCAAAAGAAGTAATTAGAAATTATTAGTATAAGAGAACATATATTTATATAAAGCCTCTAACTTGTATGAGTTAGAGGCTTTATGTAAATAGGCTGAAAAAATATTCAAAAGGGGAGCAGGGTATGAAGAATATATTGATAATCGAAGATGAAGTAAGGGTAGTTCAAGTTTTAAAAGCATATTTAGAAAAAAATGGTTATATTGTTTATATTGCATTAAATGGAATAACTGGCATTGAATTATTTAAAAAAAATAATTTTGATTTGATAATACTTGATTTGATGTTACCTGATATTAATGGAGAAGATATATGTAAAGTTATCAGACAAACATCAGATGTATATATTTTCATGTTAACTGCAAAAGGATCATTAGACGATAAAATAGAAGGACTTAATATCGGTGCAGATGAGTATTTAGTTAAACCATTTAGCCCAAGAGAACTTACAGCAAGAGTTAATGCTTTGTTTAGAAGGTTTAATAATATTAATGCTTCTATGTTAAGTTTTGACAATGGGAATTTGGTTATAAATATTGAGGGAAGGTCAGTAAAAGTAAAAGATATTGCTGTAACACTTACACCAAATGAATTTGATATACTTTATACTCTTGCTATTAATAAGGGAATAGTATTTACAAGAGAACAATTAATTCAAAAGATATTTGGATTAGATTTTGAAGGTTATGATAGAACTATTGATGTTCATATTAAAAATTTAAGAAAAAAAACAGAGGAAGACAGTAAAAATCCGAGATATATAATAACAGTTGTTAAAACAGGTTATAAGTTTGGATGTGATAATTGATGTATAGTATAAGAAAAAAGCTTAGCATTATTCTAGTTGCTAGCTCAATTATATCAATTTTATTAACATCCCTATTTGTTAATTTAACCATAAATAATACTTTCAACAAGTATTTGGCAGATAATCAAAAGAAAAGAGATATTAGAATTGTAGAATATTTTCAAGAAGTTTATAACAGGGATGGGAAGTGGAGCAAAAATTCTGGTGTAGAAATGATGCATGAGGCCTATATGAGTAATTATTGTTTGACTTTATTGGATAGTAGTAAAAAGCAAGTATGGGGAATGAATCCAAATGATATAAGTGAGAAGGTACATCTAACAAAACTTAATATAAAAAATAATGGAGTATACAGTTCAAAATACCACGAGATAAAATCAGGTAAAAATATTGTAGGGTATGTTGTAATTGGTCAATATTCTTCAGTCTTATTATCTAATGACGATATTAATTTTAAAACTTCTGTCAATGTAAGTATAGCAATAAGTGTAATTGTAACGCTTTTAATAACTATATTAATTAGTTTGTATATTTCAAAACAATTTTCAATTCCAATTAAGGCGGTATCTGATATGTCAGTTGATTTATCAAAAGGTAATTTTAATTCGAGATCGAATAGTACAAGTAATATAACTGAAATTGAAAGTCTTTTGACAAGTATAAATATACTGGGAGAGAAGTTAGAACAGCACGATTTATTAAGGAAAAAGCTTGTTTCTGATATATCTCATGAAATTCGAACACCATTAAATATTTTACAGAATAATTTAGAAGCCATGATTGATGGAGTGTTTCCAGTGACTACAGAAAGATTAATTTCATTAAATGATGAGATAATTAGATTTGGTAAGTTATTAAATAATCTAAATACCTTAAAGAAATTTGAGTCAGAGGAAATACCTTTAATATGCGAATATATTGATATAAATGAAGTGATTTATTCTGTATGTGAAGATTTTTCTTCAGTATTACAGGACAAAAACATTATGTTAAATTATAAAGTAAACAACAAGGTCGATTATATTATTCTTGGTGACAAAGATAAACTGAAACAAGTATTTATTAATCTTATATCAAATGCAGTGAAATTCAATAAAAAGGATGGGTATATAGATGTATCTATAAGTAAAAGCAACGCTACAATAATAATTAATGTTAAAGATAATGGAATAGGGATAAAAAAAGAAGATTTACCATTTATATTTGAAAGGCTTTATAGAGGGGATAAAAGTAGACATGAAATTGAGGGTAATGGTATAGGATTAACTGTTGTAAAAAAAATATTATTAATTCATTCTGCATCAATAGAAGCTAAAAGCGAAATAGGGAAGGGGAGTGTATTTATTATTAAATTCAAAAATGTGGGAAATATTTAATAGTTAAGTTAATTTAGAATGTTAGAGGTCACTTACATTGATAAAATCAATGTTGAGATAAGAGATTAACATACTGTGATACGGCATTTAAACTAGCAATTTTTATTTTACTGAGTAATAACAATAATTATTGTATTAGTATTGGAAAATAGCATAGTAAAAGCATAATTGTAATGCATTATAGGTATTAATCAATTTTGATTAATAAAAGTGAAGCAGGTATAAATCCTGCACGGTCTCGCCGCTGTATTGGGGGAGATGTTTCATAATATACCACTGGTATAAGTACCGGGAAGCTTTGAAACGTCAATGAACCAGAGTTAGAATACCTGCCTATATGAGGTCACTATTTACCTACGAAGTATAGGGTGTGTTTTAATTGAAAGTTTGTAATGTTTCTCCAACATAAGCCCCTTAATCAAAATTATTAAGGGGCTTTGAGCTTTTTTAGTAAATAATTATAATTGACGAGTGAATTATATGCATATCTACTCAACGCTTAGATTTAAAAAACAAATTAACCGATGTTGTGATTAGTAAACATAGCAAATGTACCTTTTTAAACTAGGATAGGTAATATAAGGATGAGAAACATTGAATAATACATCTACAAAAATAAAAAATCATCCAAAGTGGCTTCGTTATGGAGTGTTAGTAGCAGGAATACACATTTTGGGAATAATTATGTTGTTTTTAAATTTAAAGCAATATCCATAATTACTGGGATTTACATTTCTGTCTTACACACTAGGCTTACGTCATGCTTTTGATGCAGATTACATTGCTGCTATTGCCCCTAGTGACCTGGCTTTAGAAGAATTTTCACTATAGCATGAGAAAATGAGATAATATTATACTTGTGGCAAAACGATAATATTGTGGTAGATAGGAAAGAATCAAAACTAGTGGCTCTTTGTGCTGGTGGGAAAATGCGGCGTACAGAAGTTGGAAATCCCTTTAATCCCAATCGGCTTAAATCGGGATCAAAATCGTTAATTCCCAAGGAGACAGACTTATATCGGGCTAAAATTCTAAATCAATTGAATCCTGATCTATTATTTTCTATATAATATTTCATTGTATAAATCTCCTCTTGTTTCATTGATTGATAATCAATATCTAAAATATGAGATGAACAAAGACGAGTAATATTTTATAAAAACTGTACATCTTTATAATTTCTTTATATTATTATGTAATAATAATTGTAGATAGTGTTAAACTATTTGCGGAAGGGAGTTTTAGTTCAGTTTCCGCATTTAACAAATATACTACGATTAAAAGGCTTTAAGTCATTACGATAATATTCAAATTTGAAGGGAGATATATAAAAATGAAAAAGAAAATATTGGTAAAAAGTATGACTTTTGAACATGGTCTAAATCATGTTGTTGATGCGCTAATGAAAATTGGGGTAAGAGACGTGGACATTAACAAGCTTGTTCTTACTGCTGAAATAAGCGAGAATATTACTGATGAAATTATTAAGGCAGCTATTGAAGAGTCAGGATATGATGTTGTAAAAATAGAAACCACCGCCTTGAAATATGCAAAAGTTTCAAGTACTATACGAAAATATGATAAGAAGATAGCATAGAGATAATTCTTTAGATGTTTCAAATGAAAGATTTACTTGTGGAGAATAAGATCTATACCCGAAAAAGTGGACAAATAAATAAAATGTACCGAAAGAGTAATATTATTTGTGTATTACTCTTTATCTCTTTTAATCCCGACAAATTCATTTTTTTTAGTGAACTATTAATTTCCAGAGGGGCGAATTGGACATGGATAATATATTAATTATCGAAGAGGAAAAGGCCTTAGAAATACTTAAAGCATATCTTGAAAAAGCGGGATATAGTGTTTATTTTACTACCAATGGTACGGAAGGCTTAAAATTTTTGCATAATATAGTATAATAGAAAAATTTAGCATTATTATGGTTGCTACCACTGTTATAGCAATTTTATTAATAGCAATGTATTTAACTATAATTAATACCTTTAACAAATACTTTAAAGATTTGAGCCCGCATAAATATCGTTAATGTGTGTGATTTATTCAACTTTTTATTTTTATTACACAATGAAGGAGGAAAGGGATGAATATCGTTACGACATCAAGTCCATGGTCATCAACCTTAGAATTCAATAATTTGTCAATATGATTACAACTATATTTTTATACAAATTGGAATTAATTATTGGTAATGATTTTAGAGTTAAACGTGATATTTATAGTTTTGACCCAAATTGACGCAACATTAATAAGCCTTCACAAAATAAATAAAATAAAGTTCTAAATAAGTATTTATATACCTGTATTAGCTTGCCATTTTTACCAAGTCAATTTCGAATTTCTTAAGGTTCTGCAATATTAAAAAGGGTGTTTTCTTGCCTTTTTTCTTAGATTTTACACCATATCGTTCAATAGAGGATACTATACGATGAAATATTTGATTTAAAACTATTTTACCTTTAAAAATATTCCTATATATCTCATTAAAATATTGTTTTACAGTACCAAAGGATTTTATTTCACTTAACTCTTTACCAGTTTTTAAATAATTTAATTTACGAGCTGTAAAAACTATTGTTGAAGTAAGTAATAACATAATTAATCTACCGTATATAAAACATTGTATTCTTTCTAATCCTGACTTTCTAACTTCATGGATTTTAAAAAGAGATTTCCATATTTTAAACATTAATTCGATTTGCCACCTTAATCTGTAAATATGGTGTATTTGTTCAGTAGATAATATTTCACAGGGTACATTGCTAATGTAACAATTATAATCAAGCCACCACTTATCCTTATGAATATTTCTTCTTTTACCTTTTACCTTTTGACTACTAATTTCTTTTTTTCGCTTGCATTCTTCTGTTAATTTAGTTAAAATTAATCTGACTTTAATTCTAGTTTTACTGGTATTTCCTATGTAAAT
>JGI24142J45722_1000705_pt1 | contig 17896 bp, 16 predicted proteins | sample BarGraIncu00431A_FD_45722 | JGI IMG/M metagenome (IMG submission 45722) | reverse complement strand
ATCAGTTCACGCATGTCGGGCACGCTCAATGCGGCTCTCACTGGGCGCAACCAGCTGGACACGGTTCACGTCCGGCTTGTGGATACCTGGAATGCTGCTCTGGGTGTCGGATTTCCGACGATACGAGCAGTGGAACTCGCTGAAGCAGGGGCGCCGCTATGGCAGGTCGTCGCCGACGTGGAGGCGCTGTGTCTGCGGACCCATACCTACTTCGTGCTCGACTCCCTCAAATACCTCGAGAGAGGCGGGCGCATCGGAAAGGCTGCCGCTATCGCTGCCAGCATCCTGAAGATCAAGCCCGTCCTTACTTACATCGAGGGGGTCACGGATGTCGTGGATCGTCCCCGGACCAAGAAGGTTGCTCTGGAACGTCTGTGGGCAATCATCGACAAGCACGTGCAGAAGGGCGTCGAGTATGTGGGGTTCCACTACGGCGCCAACCGGGTCGAGGTTGAGGACTTCCAGCGTGAGTTCACGTCCAGGTACAACCTGCCGAGCATTCTGACCCAGCTTGGGCCTGTCGTCGGGACGTATTCGGGGCCCGACCTGATCGGAGTCACCATTTCGGAGAAGAAGTTACCATAGCCGGCAACGGACGGGAGAAACCATGATCTACGCCATCGCCTCGCTGTGCGACTGGTTTGGCGCCAAGCGCGTCGCCATTCGATTGTTTGCTGCTGCTCCACGTTCAGACTATGGCGCATGGTGGGGGGCGGTCGGTTTTATGCAGACCGGCAAGGACGAGGAGGCACTGCGCCTCCTGACGCGTGCACGCGCCGTTCATCCCGAATGGAAGCGTACCAAGCGGCTTCTGGCAACACTGTACCTTCGTCGCGACCCCGAGAAAGCCGTTCAGCTCTATAGCCCTCCGATGGGCATCTGGGAAGAGATTTTCCTGGGTGACCTGCTGTACTTCTTTCTTCACCGCGAGGACGAGGGGCTCCAATGGTGGCGCAAGGCGTATGCGAGGGTGGACTGGAAGAGCGCCCGTGAACTGGACAACCCCGCGCGTCTCCTGCTCAAGAGGCTGTGTCGCATCACCAGCGACCCCGTGCTGCTCGAGCGGTTTGCAGAGCTGGACACCGACAACTTCCGCCAACAGGATATCGTTGCCTACGCCGACATCCTGGCATCGCGCGGCGAGCTGGACAAGGCGAGGGAGATGCTGGATCGTGGTTTCTACCTCTATCGCGGGGACCCGATACTGACAGCGTGCTGGGAGAGGCTCGGATTTGGCCGGCTGCCTCCCTACAAGGTGAAGACCTCGGGGACGGCGGCGGTCCGACACAACGTATACACGGGGCTGCTCACCGAGGCGAGCGACCTCTCGTCGATCGTGGACAGGGTCCACCAGGAGCACCCGACGGGCGTTGTTACGATTGCCAGCAGCGTGATGACCATGTGCGAGGGGACGCTGATGTGGGTTGGGACGTTCAAGCCATCACGCCTGGCGCGTTTCCTCGGTCCGTACACGGGGCACGGGAGTGGTACTTTCGTGCACTGGTACAGCTACCCAAAGGAAGCGGCGTGGAAGGTGCAGGCGTACATCGAACTCGCCGGGACGTTCCGCGTCCTTCTCGGGGCGGGCGCCACGGTACTGGGGAAGCTGCTGCACGGCAAGGGATGGTTCTATGCGGTCGTCGGTCCCGTGGCCAAGGCCGTGGACAGTGACAAGGTCATGCCCTATGATGCGTGCCTCGTCCCCGGCCCGCTCGACGTAGAGACGAGCATAGCCATCCTGGCACACAAGGGGGCTCACATCAGCGTGGTGGACGTCAACGATGTTTTTGGCGCGGAGATCGTCGCGTCGACCGAGGGTGTCGACGAGGACTGGCTCAGGCGGTCGCTGGAGGACAACCCGGCAGGCAACGACGACTCTATGACGCCTATCGTCGTTGTGATGCCGGAGTAGCCGGCAGGGAACATATGCAATGAAAAAGGCGGGAGCAGTGATGCTCCCGCCTTGTGCAGTTCCTGTGTCCCGAGGTCAGTTGGTGGCTGAGGTCTTCGGCAACACGCCGGCATAGACGACGAGCTGCGTCGCCTGCGTCGTTGTGCCGTCGGACGAGACCGGCGTCACAACCAGGACCACGAGCGAGTCTTTGGTATACCCCTCACTGACCGTTGTGTCGCCGAAGCTATTGTTCTCGGCATCACCTGCGAAACCTTGCTGGCGCAGCCACGCGTCGATGTTCACAGCTTCGTCCGAGGTCGCCGACTTGGCGATCATGACGACGCCCGAGAGGCTCAGCTGCGTCGGGTTGCCCTGGCCGGTGGCGACATACCAGTCAAACCCGCGCGGCACAGCCATCGAAAACTTGAGGCTGCTGTTTGCCTTCAAATCGCTCAGGAGCTGCCGGGCGGGTGCAATGTTCGCCGTGGGAACATTCGTTTCCCCTTGCTGGCCTCCGTGGCCGAGCACGTACCATGCAACGCCGGCCGCGACGATTAGCACAGCCAGCAGAACGATCAGCACCTTGATTGCGATTTTCATACAGCAAAACCCCCAGACTCCTGTCAAATGGATGGTTCATTGTACCACATTCGACGCCGCTTCAACCCTGGAAAAGCGATGATGCTCCAATGACCTTGACGTTGCCTGGGGCGCCAAAGTTCCGCAGCGACGTGTTGACGTTTTGTCCACCAGGCCTAGCATGATTAGTGCAGGTCTGTCGAAGGTGGAGGTGTGCTGCATGCAGATCGAAATGGCATGGCGCGACGAACGGGTCAACGTGTTCGCTCTGAGTGGCGTAAGCATGGGCATACGCCTGGAGCCGCAGTTGTTCGTCTGCAAGAAGCGCCCCATCGGACACCGTGGCCCGTTCGTCCTCGACCCGCGCAAGGGTCGCCCTCGGTTTCAGTTGTCGCAGCTCGGCGCCATAGCTCAGGAGAAAGTCAATCAGACAGAGTATGTCCTGTCCTACGTGGCCGAAGTGGACAGCTACCTGCATATCCCCGTCAACTACGCAGTGTTCGCAGGATTATGTGCTGAGGGCTGGTTCTCGCTGTGGAACCCCTCGGCGCCGCTGTCCTACTTTGAAGATCTGCGTGACGGTTACCTCGCGCTGATGCGGGTCTCACGCCTTGGCGCCGAGGTCCCGGAGCAACTGCTCGAGCACGGCCGGTCCGGCGCCAACTTCATCTACTACCTCGACCCACCCATCACCGTGCAGAAGCTGCACCCCATCCTCCGTCCCGATATGTACGAGCACCGCAAGAACGACCTCATGGCCTTCCTGTCCGACCACAACTGGCTCCTCGGCGAGGAAGGTCCGACTGCGTCTGGGGAACTGGAGACAGAAAGCCTGTTTGACGCGTCGGAGTTGCCCGAGAGACCTGCTCGAAGAAGATAGGAGAAAACCGACATGAAGCAGCACGAAGCCGTTATCGAAGCGATGGAGCGCGAGGGTGGATATGCGACACTCGGGCGACTCTATCAGATTGTACCAACCATCACAGAGTGCGCATGGGGGACAAAGACGCCCTTCGCATCGATTCGCAGGATCGTGCAGGACCCGCGTTTCTTCTTCAGAATTCGGCCGGGCCTTTGGGCGCTGAACGACTGTCGAGATCGCTTGCCTGAAAGCGTCTTGCCATCCGGGAAGACCCCTGTCGCCAGAGTGAGCGAGAACACTCATGCATACTACCAGGGGCTAATTGCCGAAGTCGGTGCTATGCGCCACATGGAGACTTTTGTGCCCTTGCAGGACAAGAATAAGCCGTTCATGCAACGAACCTTGGCATCGGTCACAAGTGTCCCGGCGATGTACAAGTTCACGTATGACGAGACGCTGAGAAAGGCTCAGACTGTGGACGTTGTATGGTTCAACGAAAGGAAGATGCCTGAAGCCTTCTTTGAGGTCGAGAACTCGACGGACATGCTGAATGCACTGTCAAAGTTCGTGCAGTTGCAGGACTTTGCAGCCCGCTTTTTCATTGTAGCTGACGCCTTGCGAAAGCGTGAATTCATGGATAAGATCGCTTTGGCAGCATTCGGCGACGTGCGCAATCGAGTTCTGTTCGAAAGCTACGAACATGTTGCAGTTCTACATGCGAAGCTATCCGAGCTGGCCCTGCTCGAACAAGGCGAGGAGCAAACACTGTGACGGGCTGCCTGGCTTCTCCGGCTATCGGCGTCCGGTTACGAGTGTACCAGGACGTCGACGGCAAGTTGCCGCGCCCCGCAGTGGCAGGCGGTGGGGCGCTTCGGCTCTCGTCGTTGTGCTACTTGNCGGTAATGGTGATGGTTCTCGTCTTCCCGACGGTCGTTTCGAACGTATCCCCGGTGACCTTGTCTCCTCCGGAGGCTCGGGTCAGCACAAGGGTGACGACTAGGGCGGTAACCGCCACCACAGTCATGACGACAGCCAGTATTCTTCTCTTCATGTCCTCATCTCCTTGAACCAGTCGGGGTCTCCGATCGTCATCCCTAGGACGTACGGAGTGCCGACACGGTTCCCGCAATTACTCCGCCGCTAGTGGACTCTGGTCCAACATCGCGTATCCTGATACAATGAAAATGGAGGTGTTCCATGGCAATAGACGAACTTCATGGCAAGGCAGCACGGCTGGTCGATCTCATTGCGGTCCAGCCGGGAGCAGTTGTCAGCAAGACGCTGGTCGAGCGGCCAACGGGGACCGTCACGCTGTTCGCGTTTGACAAGGGGCAAAAGCTGAGTGAACACACGGCTCCGTTTGACGCGCTCGTGATGGTACTCCAAGGGAGCGTCGACATCATCCTAGACGGCGTGCATCACACCCTGACAGAGGGGGACGCCATCGTCATGCCAGCCGGCGTCGTCCATGCCGTCGACGCGGTGGAACCATGTATCTGGCTGTTGACGATGATCCGGTCCTGACACCTGGAGGGAGGCGCAAACCCCGTCACGAGGTCACGGCCCCGCCGTCTTTGCACGTCGATTCAACCCGAAAGCGCTTGCGAACTGATGATTCGACCGGCCAGTCGATGGCTGCGACCTGTTCGTTCGCTCACAATGGTGTAGAATATCCACGTAACAAAAAACGGCCGCATGGCCAGCATCGATGGAGGTGTGTGCATGGGCGAAAACGTCGCCAGGTTCCTGGAGGAACGGCTCGGCGGGGAGCAGTACGCGAAGCTCAGCAAGATCTCAAATGGTAAGCTGTACGAATTCATTGCCCACTTCATCAAGTTGCTCGATCCGGCGAGTGTCTTCGTCTGTGATGATTCGACCCAGGATCTCTCCTACATCAGCGAGAAGGCGATCCACGATGGTGAGGAGCAGCGCCTGGCGATGAATGGTCATACGATTCACTTCGATTCGCCCCTCGACCAGGGCCGCGACAAGGAGCACACGAACATTCTGGTGGACCCGGGCGAAGAAATGGGTCCCCAGATCTCCACGCGTGACCGCACCGAGGGTCTCAAGGACATAGGCGAGGTCATGGCCGGCATTATGCGCGGACGTCAGATGCTGATCGTCTTCGCTACGTTGGGGCCCAACGGTTCCGAGTTCGCTATCCCCGCAGTTCAGCTTACCGACAGCCCCTACGTCGCACATTCGGAGAAGTTGCTGTATCGGCCCGGCTATGAGGAGTTTGTCCGTCAGGGTGAACAGGCGCACTTTTTCAAGTTCGTGCATTCTGAGGGCGAGCTGACCGAGAGCAAGACGACGAAGAACATCGACAAGCGCCGCATCTACATCGACCTCAAGGACGATACTGTCTACAGTGCCAACACACAGTATGCCGGCAACACGCTGGGCATGAAGAAGATGGCCATGCGCCTTGCCATCCACCGCGGGTCGCAGGAGGGATGGCTGTGCGAGCACATGCTGGTTATGGGCATCCACGGGCCTCATGATCGCGTCACCTACTTTACGGGCGCGTTCCCTTCGATGTGCGGCAAGACCTCGACGGCCATGCTGGACGGCGAGAGCATCGTTGGCGACGACATCGCCTATCTCCGCAAAATCGATGGCGTCGTGCGCGCAGTCAACTGCGAGCACGGCATGTTTGGCATCATCCTGGGCGTCAACAGCAAGGACGATCCTATCCAGTGGAAGGCGCTGCATGCGCCCGGTCATCAAGTCATCTTCAGCAACGTCCTCAGGACGGATGACGGCGGGGTATACTGGGAAGGCAAGGACGCAGCGGTCCCTGAGCACGGCGTCAACTTCAAGGGCGAGTGGACCCCGGGCAAGGTCGACAAGGATGGCAAGCCCGTGCCCGCGTCTCACGCAAACGCCCGCTTCACGCTGAGTTTGAGCATGCTTGAGAACCTGGACAAGAATGCGGACAATCCTGATGGTGTCGAGGTCAGCGCATATGTCTACGGCGGTCGCGATTCGGACACCTGGGTCCCGGTACAGGAGTCCATCGACTGGGCTCACGGCATCGTCGCCTTTGGCGCTTCTATCGAGTCCGAAACGACAGCAGCAACCATTGGCAAGGCCGGCGTGCGTCAGCACAACCCGATGTCAAACTTGGACTTCCTGTCTATCTCGCTGGGCAAGTACCTGCAGATCAACGTCGATTTTGCCCAGGGAGCCAAGCGACTGCCAAAGATTTTCGGCGTCAACTACTTTCTCAAGAGCCGCGACGGCAAGTTCCTCAACGGCAAGAATGACAAGAAGGTCTGGTACAAATGGATGGAGCTGCGCTGCAACGGTGACGTCAAGGCCATCAAGACCGCGACGGGCTGGATTCCGGAGTACCAGGACCTTGTCCCGCTGTTCAAGGACATCATTGGTCGCGAGTACACGCGTGAGGAGTACGAGGCGGAGTTCTCACTCCGCATCCCCGAGAACCTGAGCAAGATTGACCGCGTCATCGAGAGCTGGAAGAACAGCACGCACGACACCCCCGAGGTCCTGTTCACCGAGCTCGAGGCCCAGCGCGCGCGTCTGCTGGAAACGCAGAAGACCTTCGGCGACGAGGTCAAGCCGTCGCAGTGGAGTGTCATCGCCTAGCCCTGTAACGTCAGGTACATCGGGGACAGACTACACCAGTGTTACAGCGCCCCTCCATCTGGAGGGGCGCTGTTGTCATTTCTGGCCGATTCCTCTTACCTGAGGAAGGCTGGCCTGTCAGCGTCATCGGTGTTGACCCCGGGGCGTGCTGGTGCTAGATTGGCTCGAAGAGCACTGGTGGGAGGTTCGCATGGAGTCGTCCTATTCGGCACCATTTGCACAGGCATACAATCAACGATGGGCCGGGTTTGTGACGCTGGTCGGGCCGAGGCTGCGGACCTTGTACGAGCAGGTCTGTCCCCAAGGCGAGCGGTCGCTGCTCGACGTCTGCTGTGGCACTGGGCAGCTGGCGCTGCAGTTCCTGCAGGAGGGGTATGTCGTGACGGGTCTGGACAATTCGGAACCCATGCTTGCCCATGCGCGCATCAATTGTGCTTCGTTCGTATCCTCTGGCGAGGTGTCCTTTGTCCAGGGTGACGCAGCTGACTTCTCGCTGTCCTCGCGGTTTGGGCTTGCCGTGTCGACGTTCGACGCCCTCAACCACCTGTCCGGCATCGACGCCTTGCTGTCCTGTTTCGCCTGTGTGCACCAATGTCTGCTGCCGGGAGGCCTGTTTGCATTTGACCTCAATACTGTGATGGGACTGCGACGCTGGAACAATGTGACTATGGAGGACGCCCCGGACGCGATGGTTATCAACCGCGGTATGTACGACGAAGACAAGCTTCAGGGACGCATCAAGATCTCCGGATTCGTCCGGCAGGAGTCGGGCAGCTGGCTTCGCTTCGACGAGACATTCCTGGAAAACGTGTGGTCGGTGCGAGAGGTGACCACGGCGCTGCTGGAGGTCGGGTTCAGTGCGGTCTACGAGGCGCGTGCTACAGACCTGACCGTACCTCTTGCTGACCCGGAGTCCGAACCCCGTGTCTTCTTCGTCGCTCGGGTGTGACAGAAGTGGGGTCTGTCCCCATTGTTTCACGGCAGTAGCAGAACCGGCCCCGTGCCAAGGTGGGGCCGGTTGTTGTTCCGCGAGGAAAGAGGCGGCTAGAGGGACAGGATGATCTGTTTGGCGCGTGGAATCTTGGCGGGTGACATGGACAGTTCGTCGATGCCCATGGCGATGAGAATGGGGATCGCCTGCGGGTCCCCCGCTAATTCACCACAGACGCCCACCCATTTGCCATGGGCGTGCGCTGCCTCGATGGTCATGCGGATGAGCGATAGCACGGCTGGGTGCAGCGGCTGGTACAGATAGTTGAGGTCGCGGTTCGTTCGATCGGCGGCAAAGGTGTACTGTGTCAGGTCGTTGGTGCCGATGGAGAAGAAGTCGACTCTGTCGGCAAGGCGCTCGGCATCAAGCGCCGCAGACGGGATTTCCACCATGATGCCGACCTCGAGGTTGTGGTCATACGCGGTCCCTTCTGCGTCTAGTTCCTCGCGCACGCTCTGGAGCAGAAGATTGGCCTGTCCGATCTCCTCAGCGACGGCGATCATCGGGTACATGATCCGCGTGGTGCCAGCCGTGCTTGCCCGCAGAATGGAGCGCAACTGAGTCTTAAACAGTGTTGGTCTGCGCAGGCCAAGACGGGTCGCGCGAACGCCGAGGAACGGGTTGGCCTCGGCGGGCAGGTGCAGGTATGGGATCTGTTTGTCTCCTCCGATATCAAGAGTCCGGATGATGACGGGCTTGCTGCCAAACGCAGTGAGAACAGAGCGGTACGCTTCGACCTGCTCTTCCTCGGTGGGTGGGCTGTCCCGGTCGAGAAACAGGAACTCCGTGCGATACAGGCCGACCCCGTCCGCGCCGAACCGCAGGGCCGTGGCGACGTCACCAGGGCCGCCGATGTTGGCAGAAACCTCAATGCGCTTGCCGTTCCCGAGGACCACTTCCTTATTCTTGTACTGGCTCAGGAGATCCTGTTCTGCTGCAAGGGCGCGGGCGCGCTCCTCGAGGGCCGCACGTTCCTCGGGAGTGGGGTCCAGAACAACCGTTCCGGCGGCTCCGTCGATGCCCAGGCGTGCGTGTTCGTCGATGCCTGCAAGCGCTGTGCCCAGACCGACAACGGCGGGAAGCCCGAGTGCCTGAGCAAGGATAGCTGTATGGCTTGTTGTGCTACCCTGTTCTGTTACAAAGCCCAGCACATTCTCGCGGTCGACGGATGCGGTATCCGCTGGAGCAAGGTCGCGCGCAACGACGATCGCCGGGTACGGCAGGGCGCGCAGGTCGGCCTTGGGCATCCCCAAGAGGGCGCGGACCACACGATCCCCGACATCCCGGATATCCTTGGCCCGCTCACGGAAGTAGGCGTCGGCCAGGTTGTCCATGAGCTGGGCACTGTCCTCATAAGCGCGGTGTACGGCTGCTGCGGTGCTGTATCTTTCCCGCGCATACCGTTCCATGGCCTCGTGCAGCGTCGGGTCGTCCAGGAACATCTGATAGGCGGAGAAGATCTCGGCTTCCTTGCTNTTGCCCTGTTCTTCCATACGTGTGTACAGTGCTTGGACCTGATGATGGACGCTCTCGGTCGCCATGCTGATCGCCTTGAGTTTCTCCTCCGCGGAGATGGAGTCGTGAGAGTCGAGATCCAGGATGACGTCGTCCGGGCGGTAGATGTACACTCGACCGATGGCGATGCCTGCTGATGCAGCAATTCCTTTGAGAGTGCTCATTCCTCTTCGCCGATGGTCGTTGTCAGCAGAGTCTCCAGAGCGTCGAGTGCCGCAGTCTCGTCAGCTCCTTCAGCCTCTACCTCGATGACGGAGTTCTTACCGGCGCCCAAGGAAAGCACGCCAAGGATACTCTTGGCATCTACTGTACGGCCTTCACGGGTGACTTTGATCAGTGCCTTGAAGTGCACCGCTGTTTGAACGAACAACGTGGCAGGACGTGCATGCAACCCACTCTTGTTGTGAACAGTAAATGTTCGCGCTGTCATAGTGCTGTCGCCTCCCCGGCGTTCCCCCGCGCTTTCCGTCCTGGCTGGGTGTCAATTGTCAGTGTACTTCTGAGGTGGGGAATGCAACGCAGAATCGTGAACGGCAGCGAGTCGCGCTCAACCTGCCGTCAGTCGTCGAATGTGGCTGTGCGCGGAACCTCTGGGGTTCGGAACGTGGTGTCCAATCCTGTCGTGAGCCTGCCGTCANGTGCGACCCGCACTAGACGCGTGTGATACAGTGTACTTGGTTTGAGCCCCATGACTGCAAAGTCGACATTGTAGCTTATGTTTCCGAGGAGTGGGCCCTGCTTGTCCGTGGCGTAGTCGTAGGTCTCCGAAACACCATATTCGAAGAACCAGAGGGCCGGCTGACCATCAGTCTTGATGACTCCGTTCAGCACTGCCCAGATCGACGTCACCGATGACGGAGCAAGCGTGGTGACGAGATTCTCGGGTTTGACTGGTTTGGGTTGAGGGTTGAGAATCGTGGCAGGGACTGAACTTCTCGTCGTCACGGCAGGTTGGGCCACAACGGCTGTCTTTGCAGAAGTTGCAGGCTTCGGAGCCACTGCGACGGTGATCGGCGACTTGACGATGTGGTAGTATTTGACATACGTCCAGGCGCTGAACAGCCAGCCGAGGGTTGTTTTCTTCCGGTCATATGTGTGGGCGTTGAAAAGGGGTTGGCCGTTCGACTGCTTGGCCGAGACAAATACGGCGTGACGCAGGCCCAGCCAGTTGCCGAAAATGGCGACATCGCCGGGTTGCAGGCCGATCGGTGCACGCGAACTCGAGGATGTCTTCCAGACAGTGGCTTTGAGAGTGTTCGTCAGGAAAGCGTCCAGGTCCATGCACTGCCCAATGCTTCCCCTCGTGTCGGCCGAAGAGCTTGCCCGCAGGTTGAGTCCGCCTGCAATAAGGCACTGTGAAACAAAGTTGGCACAATCACCGAAGCCGTAGCTCTGGAACTTGGGATTGCGCTTGTTCCACCACTGGTCTGAATACTGGATGGCTTTGAGAGGGTAGTACGTCCCAGCGCTGAGGCGTGGGNCAGGAGAGAGAATCGCCGAGGAGGCTGTCGCCACGATGATGGCTAGAACAACGGCGATCTGCCTTCTCCAGCGTGCTTCTGCTTTCGAGGTTGTCAGAGTACAACTCCTTTCTTCCCGCGTGGGTCGACTTGGGATGGGCAAATAAGGGGTGTCCTTCCCTTCTGCCGAGTTCATTAAAGCCGATCCGGTTGTCTTGTCAAGAGCGCACGAGTGTGATCTGCCCCTTCCGCCGCTAATGAAGGAGATTGCGAAGCGTGTTGACCAGGAGAAGGACGTTGAGGCCACTGACGACGACGGTCGTCGTCCACAGGAGGACGCGGTCGACCATGCTGTTCACATATGTTCCCATTACGCGCGGATTGGAGGTGAGCAGGATCTGCAGGACGATCGTCCACGGCAGCTGGATGGAGAGTGCTATCTGGCTGACAATCAAGCCCTTGAACGGGTTGGTGATCACCAGCGCGATCAGCAGAGCCCCAAGCAGTGTTATCATGATGCCCAGCCGCGTGTGGTTGTCCGACGTATCATAGGGTTCCCCGGACATGCCGGCAACAATACTGCCGCCTGCCATGCCCGCAGTGACCGACGATGAGAGGCCGGCCATGAGTAGTGCTCCACCGAACACGACGGCGGCTGCCCGGCCCAGCATGGGCCGCAACATGGCCTGTGCCTGTCCAAGTTGTGTGACGGCGGTTCCGCTGGCGAAGAAGGTCGCTGCGGCAAGGATGATCATGGAGCTGTTAATGGCCCAGCCGACGACCATGGAGTTCAGGGTGTCCACGAACTCGAACCGGAGCTGCTTTTCTACAACGTCTGTACCCTTCTGATTCAGCTGGCGGCTCTGGATGATCTCGCTGTGCAGGAAGAGGTTATGCGGCATGACGACGGCGCCGAGGACACTCATGATGACAGGAATGGAGCCCAGGGGTATGGCGGGGGTAACCCACCCGGTTGCGACCTCTGCCCACGGAATACGTACCAGCGATAACTCATACAGGAAGGAAAGCCCTATGAGCGACACGAATGCTATGATGAGCTTCTCGATGCGCCGGTAGCCGTTGCTGAGAAGGAGCCAGATGACAGCGGCCGGAACGAGGATGGCGCCGATACGCAGCGGTAGCTTGAATAGAAGGTTGAGGCCGATGGCGGCTCCCATGATCTCCGCAAGGGCCGTGGAGACGCAGGCGGCAATGGCCGAGCCCAGAACAAGGCGGGTGAACCAGGGACGCATGAACTTTGTGGCTGCCTCGGAGATGCACAGGCCCGTGACGATGCCCAGGTGGGCGGCATTGTGCTGCAGGAGGATGAGCATCAGTGTCGACAGTGTCACCATCCACAAGAGGCGGTAACCATAGAGCGAGCCTGCCGCAACATTCGATGCCCAGTTGCCGGGGTCAATGAAGCCTACGGTGACGAGAAAGCCGGGACCAATGTACTTCAGGAGCTCCAATGCCTGAAGACGCGGAGTGTGACCGCTGAATGATTTCTGGATCCGTGTGCGCAGATTCATGAGTTGAGTATATGTGGTCCAGGTATGTCATCAAGCGTCTGCGGGCAGGTCTTGCCCGTTCCTCTTGAAGTTGTGATTGCACCGCGCCTGACAACCCATATAATGATGACATCTGCAGCAGAACATTCGAACGAGTACCCCAGTGGCGGGGCGTGTCATGGCCATAATGGCTCACCTTTCCGGTTGTCTGTTCTCTGAATTGAGTGGAGGTTTTTATGCGTATCAGGATCGAAGTACAGAGCGCTCTCGACAAGTTCATTTTGCCTCAGGGGTACAACCCCTACGTGCAGGGGCTTGTCAATGCATGCATCCCCGAAGACATCAAGTGGTCTGGCATCGCGACGGGCACGGAAGAAGCCCATTTCAAGCTCTTCACGTTCTCGCAGCTCTATGCGAAGTCGGTGGAGCGCATCGACGTCGCCCCGCGGGATGAAGCTCAAGGGGACGGGCACGTTCATTATCAGCTGGTGTTGTCGTCACCTGTCTGGTTCTACCTGTCGTCCCCCAGCCCCGAGTTCATTGAGGCGCTTGCGCCTCGCCTGGAGCAGGCTCATGACCTTCACCTCGAGCGGAACCTCGTGCAATCGGTGCGTGTCAGTGCCGCCTACCCCGTTACCATCCCCGCTCATGGGCTGGTGACATGGCGAATTCGCACTATCAGCCCCATCACCGTGTACCAGAGCGAAAGCAAGGACAGCAACTCCGCACGCTACTTTGCGCCCGATGACCCGCTGTTCGCCAAGATTGTTCTGGACAATGCCGTGCGCAAGTACTATGCCTGGACGCAGGAGAAGGCGCCCAGCGATGGGTTCAGCATCACTTGTCTCGACCATACGCCGCATCTGGCTGTCATCTCGTTCAAGGACACGCCCGTGCGTGGCTACACAGGACGTTTCCAGTTGACTGGAGATGCCAAGCTGTTGTCGTTCCTGTACGAATCGGGCCTGGGAGGCAANAATTCTCACGGCTTTGGGATGTTCGACATAGCGCCTGAGGGAGAGGACGACGCTCACTGGCGTCGCAGGACAGACGAAGATACCCATGAGGTGCGCAGGACACCTTTGACACCTATGGCCGCGGCCGATCAGGATAGACCGGACCACCGCGAGCGGTCGGACAGTCGTGGGCAGGAAGGGCACGTGTGGCACGGCGAGCATCACGGTACCGCCGGGCAGAACAGCTCGTCGAGGAGTGCGGGATCCAGAGATGACCGGACACATGCGAGCCGCCCGCATTCCCAGGGTGAGCATTCAGATCGCCCGCGTACCGACCGCCCGTACTCGGATAGGCCGCACACAGAGCGTTCTGCCTCGGACCGTCCACATACAGACAGACCATATTCGGATCGCCCGCATACCGACCGTCCCAGGACCGAGGGACCGCGACTCGACGGCACGCCAGGGACGAGTCGGGGAACGGGACGTCCAGGTACGGACAATCGAAGGTTTCAGTCTTCTCCGCGCGGTGGTTCTTCTGATCGCAGGGGTCCTCGTGGTACAGAGGAACCGCGTCGCAAGTTTGTAAGCCGCTATGCTCCCGACATCAAGCCGGTGAGCCACGAGAAGGCGGCTACTGGTTCCTACAGCATCTGGGATGGCAAGGCGAAGACCGAGCTGCCGCGTTTCGTCCGCCCGGATGGTACCGAGAGCACTGGTGGCCCTCGTCCGAACGAGCATCGCGGGGGACCTCGTCCTGGTGCTTCTGGTCGTTCTTCAAGCGGAGACGGGCGTCCTCACGGCGATAGACGTGGTGGGAGTTTCGGTGCTTCGAGACCAGGCGGAACCCCCGGTTCAGTGCATCGCCCCAGTGGAGGGCACGGTGATCCGCGCGATCACAGGGGCAGCAAGGGCGGTCCCTACAACCACTAGCTTCGATCGAGACTGAGTTGACTACGGGAGGCGCCATACGGCGCCTCCCTTCTGTATAGGGGATCCGTGCTATTTCTTGTTCGTAGTACGAATAAGGATATACTACTAGGCGTCTGAAGCAGGTGTGGGTTCGTGCCCCGCCGTCTGGAGGAGACTGTGGCAAGAACTGCATCAAGAAAAGAGATACTCGAGGGACCCATCGTCCGGACCATGTTCAAACTCGCGTGGCCGTTGATGATTTCCAGCCTGCTGCACTACCTGTACAATATGGCCGATACCTTCTGGGTAGGCCACTTGCCCGCCTCGGAGAATGCCTCCGCTGTCGCTGGGCTCCAGATAGCCGGCCCCGTCATTTTCTTCCTCATTGCATTTGCCTTCGGGTTGAACTCCGGAGGGTTGGCGCTCGTGTCCCAGTACATGGGTGCCCATCGGAAGGAGGAAGCGAATGCGGCAGCCGCCAAGACGCTTTCNCTGTCGATTGTCTTCGGGCTGTGCATCATGGCGGCAGGGGTTATCTTCTCACCTGCCCTGTTGAGCCTCCTCACCTCTGACCCTGCTGTCGCCCGCGCCGGAACGGTCTACACGCGCATCATCTTCATAGGCATGCCCTTTGAGTTCGTCGCCGCGGCGTACGCCCAGGTCATGGCAGCGTACGGGGATACGATCACGCCCATGCTGGTCAACCTGGCGACCGTCCTCATCAATATTATACTGGACCCATTCATGATCTTCGGATGGGGGCCCTTCGCGCGCATGACAGTTGCAGGGGCTGCGTTGGCTACCATCATCTGCCAGGCGATTGCCGCAGCCGTCTCACTGGTCATCCTGTTCAGGGGGAGACATGGTCTTCATGTCAGCTGGCGCGACCTCTTGCCGGACTGGTTCTGGTACACCCGCATTCTCAAGATCGGCCTCCCTGCCTCCATTGGTGTCTCCGGGACGTCATTCGGGTTTCTGGTTCTGACGGGCATTATCGGCCGGGTGCCCAACGCAACGATAGCACTCTCGGCATATGGCATCGGGGACCGTTTTATTAACGTGAGTTTCATTGCCATTGAGGGCCTGTCGCTTTCCATCTCGACGATGGTTGGACACGCTTTGGGCGGGGACCTGCGGAAACGAGCCAACATTGTCGTATGGACCGGCACAGCGCTGATGTTTGGCATGCTTGTGGGTGAAGGGTCCCTTCTGTGGGTTCTCACGCCATGGTTGTTCAGGGCCTTCATTCCGACACAACCGGCAATCATCAAGGAAGGTATCCTGTTCATGTCCCTGTTCCTGCCCTCCATTCCGTTCTTCGGCATTGTTAACGGGGTCCAGTCGGCGTTCCAGGGTTCAGGGCACAACACGCCGCCGATGATCATGCAGCTCGTACGTCTCTGGGGCCTGCGTGTCCCGCTGTCATGGTTCTTTGGGTTTGCCCTGCACATGGGATCGCGCGGTATTTGGATCGGCATGCTGGTGAGCAACGTCCTTGCGGCCATACTCGCTCTTGTGTTCCTGGTGACAGTCGACTGGCACCACAAGGTGATTGAACACTCTCCCTCTGCTGAGGGAGAAACCGCTGACGTGTTGGCCGTCCCGACTGAACCCCAGGCATAGGAGAAGAACATGAGCAATCGCTCCAGAATGCCCACGTACAAGGAGATCCTTTACGGTCCAGTCGTGGCGACAATGTTCCGATTGTCCTGGCCCATGATGGTAAGCTCCCTGCTGAACATGGTGTACAACATGACCGACACGTTCTGGGTCGGGCACCTTCCAAAGGCCGAGAATGCAGCAGCAGTCGCCGGGCTTCAGGTGGCAGGACCGGTAGTATGGTTCCTCGTCGCATTTGCATTCGGATTCGGGTCCTCGGGTCTCGCTCTCGTTTCCCAGTTCATGGGAGCGCACAATGAGGTTGATGCGGAGAAGGCGGCCGGGCAGACCATGTCTCTGGCGATCCTGCTTGGATTTGCCGTGGCAGTCATCGGCGTGGTGCTGTCGCCGATTCTTCTCCCCGTCCTGACTCCAGACCGGGCCATTTCGGCGAACGCGATAAGTTACACGCGGATTATCTTCATCGGAATGCCCGCCATCTTTGTCTCGGCCGTGTACGCGCAGATCATGAATGCCTATGGAGATACGGTGACGCCGATGCTCATCAATACGATCACCGTCGGCCTGAATGTCATCCTGGACCCACTGATGATCTTCGGGTGGGGCCCGTTCGCCCGCATGGGTGTAGCTGGTGCCGCTCTTGCGACCATTCTTTGTCAGGTCCTGGCCGCGGTCATCTCACTCTGGGTTCTCATGACTGGGAGACGAAATCTGAGAGTGACCTGGCGCGATCTGCGTCCTGAAACTGCCTGGGTCAAACGCATCCTGCGCATCGGCCTTCCCGCGTCAGTCGGGGCATCCGGTACGTCCTTTGGGTTTATTGTTCTGACGGGCATCATCGGCCGCGTCCCAACGCCACGATAGCGTTGTCGGCGTACGGGATCGGGGACAGGATGTTCAGCGTTACCTCCGTCATCAACGACGGGGCGGGTGTGGGCATAGCCATGATGGTGGGACAGGCGTTGGGCGCCGGCATGCGGGACCGGGCCACAGCCGTCGTACGGCAGGGGACGATCGCCATCGTCGGCCTGATGGCGGTTGCAAGTGTTCTTCTGCGCCTCATTACACCCCTGGTGTTCCGGGCGTTCATTCCGAGCCAGCCGGAAATCATCGCCGAAGGCATCCTCTTCATGTCCATCTTCCTATGGGCCAATCCGTTCTTTGGGCTCATGATGGGNGTCCAGTCGGCGTTCCAGGGCTCAGGGCACAACGTTCCAAACATGATCCTGGACCTGGTTCGGCTATGGGGTCTGCGCGTGCCGCTGGCATGGTTTTTTGCNATGGCCCTGAAACTCGGATCACGTGGCGTCTGGATCGGCATGACTGTCAGCAACGTGGCGGCGGGCTTGCTCTCGCTCATTCTTGTGTTCACGGCGGACTGGCGTCAAAACGTTATTGGGCACTTGCCTCTTCCTGAGGTTCTCCTGATGGGAGAGGAAGCCTTATCGTCCGTCTCCGGAGTTGAGATCGACGACCGTCCGTAGGTCGTCTACGCCTGCGTTCATCGAGCTGATTGCCGNGTCTCCACCCNTGTGCTTGACACCAGAAGCCATCATGCGTAGCATACAGGCGCTGTGCCATTCTCTCGCCCCAGGAGGCGCAAATGTTCTACCTCAGTAATATTCTTGGCATGCGCGTTCTGGATCGAAAGCAAGCCGTAGTCGGCTCGATAGCTGACCTTGAAGTAGCGACTGGCGAGAAGTTCCCGGTCGTCATGGCTGTTCTCGTCAAGACGCAGCGCGGCTTGACGCGCGTGGCGTGGCACAACGTGCGCGGCCTGGGCATCACAGAGTGTACTCTCAAACTCGCTGATGCCGAACTTCAGCCCAACTTCAAGCTGGAAGACACCTCCATGCTGTTGCTCAACCATGTGCTGGACAAACAGATTGTCGACATCCACGGCGCCAAGGTCGTGCGTGTGAACGATATCGAGCTGGCGGAAAGTCACGGCCAACTACGTGTCATAGCGGCCGATGCCGGG
>JGI24142J45722_1000697_pt1 | contig 18035 bp, 15 predicted proteins | sample BarGraIncu00431A_FD_45722 | JGI IMG/M metagenome (IMG submission 45722) | reverse complement strand
CTCGGCGGCGCATTGCTGGCCGACGCGCTTGACCGTGCCATCCGCGCAGAAATTGCAGCCTATGCCTTGGTGGTTGATGCAAAAGACGAGTCAGCAGCAGCTTTTTACCGACATCATGGTCTGATGGCTTTGCCAAGCCAGCCCATGACATTGTTTTTGCCGTTGGCCACTGCAGGTCGTGTTGTTTGATGAGTGGCGCGCAAGCTAAAAGATCAATGGCGCAGGAATTAATTGGAATTTGACCCCAATTAATCACAAATTAAAGGGCTGTCAGCCACAAAAATCTGGTGTTGCCTGCTTGGATAGAATGACCAAAAGGGAATAAGAGTTTGAAATTAATACCAACAATACTATGTGGTGGCGCAGGCTCCCGTCTGTGGCCGGTTTCACGGGAGTTGCATCCCAAGCCCTTCATCCGGCTGGCGGATGGGCAAAGTCTGTTGCAAAAGGCCTGGCTGCGGGGTGCCGCACTGCCGGATGTGGCTGAAGTTCTGACCGTCACCAACCGCGAACTCTTCTTCAAGACCGAAGACGAGTACCGCGAGGTCGCCGGTACAGGCCACAAGGGCCTGGCCAACAGCTTCATTTTGGAGCCCTTCGGCCGCAACACGGCGCCCGCTATCGCAGCAGCCGCGCTGCAAGTGGCTGCCATCCATGGCGAGGATGCCCTCATGCTGGTGCTGGCGGCTGACCACCTGATCGCCGACCAGGCTGCTTTCGCCTCGGCCGTGGCACAAGCGACGCAACTGGCCCAACAAGGCAAGCTGGTGACCTTCGGCATCCAGCCAGAAGCGCCGGAAACCGGCTATGGCTACATCGAAGCCGACGGCAATACGGTCCTTCGCTTCGTTGAAAAACCGAATCTCGAAAAAGCTCAGGAATACCTGGCCACCGGTCGTTACCTGTGGAACTCCGGCATGTTCTGCTTTTCCGCCGGCGCCATGCTGCGCGAAATGGCGCAACACTGCCCAGCCATCCTGACTGCGACCCGCGCTTGCCTCGAACAAGCCAGCAAGGCCACGGGCAACGGCTTTAGCCAGATCGAACTCACCCCCGACACTTTTGCCCAGGTACCGGACGATTCCATCGACTATGCCGTCATGGAAAAGTCGAGCAACGTGGCCGTTGTGCCCTGCAGCATCGGCTGGAGCGACATCGGCTCGTGGAGCGCGGTCGGCGACCTGACCGCGCCGGACTGCAAAGGCAACCGGATTGAAGGCGAAGTCCAGCTGCACGATGTGAACAACTGCTACATCCAGAGCAATCAACGCATGGTCGGCGCCGTGGGTGTCAGTAACCTGATCATTGTCGACACCCCCGACGCCCTGCTGGTGGTTGACCGCAGCCGCGCCCAGGATGTGAAGCACGTCTATGCCAGCCTGAAGGCGCAAGGGCATGATGCGCACAAGCTGCACCGCACCGTGCACCGCCCTTGGGGCACCTACACCGTGCTGGAAGAGGGGCTTAACTTCAAGATCAAGCGCATCGAAGTCAAGCCCGGCGCCAGCCTCAGCCTGCAAATGCACTACCACCGCAGCGAGCACTGGGTTGTGGTCAGCGGCGCCGCCAAGGTCACCAATGGCGATCAAGAAATTTTTATCAAAGCAAATGAATCCACCTACATCCCCGCCGGCCATAAACACCGCCTGGAAAACCCCGGCGTGATCGATGTGGTGATGATCGAGGTGCAAAGTGGTGAATACCTTGGCGAAGACGACATCGTTCGCTTCCAGGACAACTATGGGCGGGGCAGATGACTCGAGGCATAGAAAATGCCCGTTAGCCATTTCGCGCAGCCAAATGCAGCAAGCAATTTGGAGGGTATTCACCCGAATGTTGCCATTTTGCTCTGCACCATGCAGGGTCAACATTACCTGTGTGAGCAACTTGATTCAATCCTGAGCCAGAGCCACGCATCGTGGGCCATCTGGGCCTCTGACGACGGCTCGGATGACGACACCCCCGCCATTCTTGACAACTACCAATCCAGGCTGGGCAAGTCACGGTTGTCCATCTGCCTTGGGCCAGCCAAAGGCTATGTGACAAACTTTTTGTCGCTGACCTGCAACGCTAACATCACGGCCGACTACTACGCCTACGCTGACCAGGACGACATCTGGGAGGCAGACAAACTGGCGCGAGCACTTGAGTGGCTCCAAACCGTCCCCAGCCATGTGCCCGCCCTCTACTGCGCTCGCACGCGCAATGTGGACGCTAACAACCAAGACATCGGGTTTTCTCCAGTGTTTTCCAAGCCACCCAGCTTTGCCAATGCACTGGTTCAAAGTATCGGTGGTGGCAACACCATGGTATTTAACAACGCGGCGTGTCGTTTGCTGCACCGTGCAGGGGCCGATGTGCAAGTTGTCTCACACGACTGGTGGGCCTATCTGGTGGTCTCGGGCTGCGGCGGAAAAGTTTTTTATGATCACAAGCCCACAGTGCGCTACCGTCAGCACGACAGCAACCTGATAGGCACCAACAACAACTGGACCGCACGGCTCGTGCGGGCGGGTATGCTTTTTCAAGGGCGTTTCATTGGCTGGAGCGACAAAAACATTGCAGCTTTGCAACGCATACACATGCACCTCACCCCTGAAAACCAGCGCCGTCTGGACGAATTTTCAAAGGCTCGCGGCAGCGGCCTTTTCGCAAGGCTGGCTGGCATGAAACGCAGCGGCGTGTATCGCCAAACCTTGTTGGGCAATCTCGGCTTGATCGCAGCAGTCGTTTTCAACAAAATTTAACAACACATGACTAACTCGTTAACTGCAATCAACCCCCATGCAGCCCAGCCCACGTCCCTCGTGGCACTGGCCAAAAGCCTCTGGCGCAACCGCCAGCTCATCGTGCAAATGACCAAACGCGAAGTGGTTGGCCGCTACAAAGGCTCGGCCATGGGGCTGGCCTGGTCGTTCCTCAACCCCGTGTTCATGCTGGTGGTGTACACCTTCGTCTTCTCCGAGATTTTCAAATCCCGCTGGGGTGGCGTTGGCGGGGACGACAGCAAAACGCAATTCGCCGTGGTNCTGTTNGTCGGCATGATCGTGCTGAGCCTGTTTAGCGAGGTCATCAACCGTGCTCCCGGGCTGATTCTTGCCAACGTCAATTACGTCAAAAAAGTCGTGTTCCCGTTGGAAATATTGCCAGTCATTGCCATGGCTGCAACCTTGTTTCACAGCCTCATCAGCCTTGGCGTGCTGCTGGCCGCCTTTGCACTCTTTAACGGCTACTTGCACTGGACAATCGTATTCACCCCCTTGGTGCTGCTGCCACTGGTTGTCCTCACCATGGGTCTGGCCTGGATGCTTGCATCCCTAGGCGTATATCTGCGCGACATCGGGCAAACCATCGCCATCCTTACCACCGTACTGATGTTCCTTTCCCCAGTCTTTTACCCGGTAACCGCCGTGCCTGATCGGTTCCGCCCGTTCATCATGGCTAACCCGCTGACCTTCATCATCGAACAAGCGCGGGAAGTGCTGATTTGGGGGCATTTGCCGAACTGGATGGGTTTGGGTGCTTACACCTTAGCAGCTACCATCATTGCCTGGGCCGGCTACGCCTGGTTTCAAAAAACAAGAAAAGGGTTTGCAGATGTCCTCTAAGCGCAAAGCCCCCACTCCCCGACCCCTCGTTTCGCCCTCCCCACTCCCTACGAACCAAGAGTCACTCCCCACGCTTATCAGCCAGTTGCGCGGGCTGATTGAATCCGCACGCGGGCAGGCACTCCGGGCCGTGGATTCCATACAGGTGCGCACTTGCTGGGAAATCGGGAGGCATATCGTCGAATTCGAGCAACAAGGCGCGGAAAGGGCAAGCTACGGCACGCGTCTGATTCCCAAACTGGCAGCAACGCTCACCACAGAGTTTGGTCGAGGTTTTGATGAACGGAATCTGCGTCACATGAGGGCTTTTTTCCAGGGATTTCCGATTTGGAACGCAGTGCGTACCGAATTGAGCTGGACCCACTACCGCAACCTTTTACGTGTAGAAGATGAACAGGCGCGCAATTGGTACATGAACGAATCCGCCAGCCAAAACTGGTCATCCCGCGCACTGGACCGGCAAATTGGCACGCTGTATTACGAGCGCCTGCTCTCCAGCCGCGACCGTGACCCCGTGCGTCAAGAAGCCGCCGCGCAGATTACCCCCTTGCAAAAGACACCGCGTGAATTCGTGCGTGACCCGGTGCTGCTGGAGTTTCTCGGCTTGCCAGAAACAGGCCGCCTGCTGGAGGCTGATCTGGAACAGGCCCTCACCAATAAGCTGCAAGCCTTTTTGCTGGAACTGGGCAAGGGCTTTGCCTTCGTCGCCCGCCAGATGCGTATCAGCACCGAAACAAAAGATTTCTACATCGATCTGGTTTTCTACAATTATTTGCTCAAGTGTTTTGTCCTCTTTGACCTGAAAGCCGGCGAACTCACCCATCAGGATATTGGACAGATGGACATGTATGTACGCATGGTTGACAACCTCAAGCGCGCCCCGGACGACAACCCCACAGTAGGCATCATCCTTTGCGCAGGTAAAGATACCTCAGTGGTGCGTTATTCAGTCCTGCATGAAAACGAACAACTTTTTGCCAGCAAATACAAACTGGTTTTGCCGTCCGAAGACGAACTCAGGGCCGAGCTGAAAAAAGAACAACTGTGGCTCGCAGAACAAAAAGAAGTGATGGGAAAAGATGTCCTCCAATAAAAACAATGACTTCCCTCTACCTCCGGGAGAGGGGTTAGGGGTGAAGGCCGCCATGGACAATATAGCCATCCGCGTAGAAAACTTGAGCAAACGCTACGAGATCTACGGCAACCCGCGTGATCGGCTCAAACAGTTTGTGATGCCACGTTTGCATCGCTTGGCAAGGCGTTCTTCCAAACAATACTTCCGCGAATTTTGGGCGGTTAAAGACGTATCGTTTGAGATCAAGAAAGGCCAAACCGTCGGCATCATTGGGCGTAATGGCAGCGGCAAATCTACTTTGCTGCAAATGATCTGCGGCACGCTCAACCCGACGAGTGGCAGCATTCAAACCAACGGCCGTATCGCAGCATTGCTGGAGTTGGGCTCCGGCTTCAATCCCGAATTTACTGGGCGCGAAAACGTTTACATGAATGCTTCGGTGCTTGGCTTAAGTAACGAAGAGATCGATTTGCGTTTTAGCGATATTGTTGCCTTCGCAGACATTGGCGATTTTATTGAGCAGCCGGTCAAAACCTATTCCAGCGGCATGATGGTGCGCGTGGCTTTTGCCGTCATTGCGCATGTGGATGCGGACATACTGGTGGTGGATGAGGCACTGGCGGTGGGGGATGCTTTTTTTACCCAAAAGTGCATGCGTTTTTTGCGTAACTTTATGAAAACCGGAACAGTGCTGTTTGTGAGTCACGATACGGGCAGCATAAAAAACTTCTGCAACTATGCCGTGTGGCTTGAGAAGGGGCAGGTGTTACAGGAGGGTGCGCCCAAGGAGGTGTGTGAACTTTACCTTGAAGCGTTTTACGAAGCACAGCAAGGCAAGAGCAGCACAACCAAGCTCAGGGCATTCAAGAAATCAGACGATTCCCTTCCAATTAAAGATCAGCGACTTGAATTTATTAATGCCAGTAATTTACGCAATGATTTGCAGATATTTAAATTTGATCCGGATGCGGCATCCTTTGGAGCAGGCGGAGCGGAAATTCATGATGTTCGTTTACTCGACGAAAATGAAAATCCGCTGGCTTGGATAGTGGGTGGCGAAAAAGTAATTCTGCGAGCAATGGTCCATGCATATCAAGACCTCAGTTCCCCTATCATTGGTTTTTATGTCAAGGATCGTTTAGGCCAAACTTTGTTTGGAGATAATACGTTCCTAACTCACAAAGAGCACCCTGTTTATTGCCTGCAAGGCAATGAGATTCAGGCAGACTTTGTTTTTTACATGCCGATACTCCCTGCTGGTGATTACAGCATCAATATTGCCGTAGCCAACGGCACCCAGGAAATTCACGAACAGCATCATTGGATACACGATGCCATTTTATTTAAATCTGAATCGAGCAGTGTCGCATCGGGGTTGATAGGCATACCGATGCTTGAAGTAAAATTAACAAAAGTAGATGTCTCTACTAATTGAATCAGGAGCATGTTTTGCACCCCTCTGCATTAAGATTTGGATCTATTTTTTTTGAAACATACTGCAATGAACGAACTGACATAGTCATCGTTGATATTGGATCTCAGGATGTCAATGGATCACTGCGGGATGTTTCTCCTAATGGTGCAAGCTATATTGGAGTAGATTTCGTCGTAGGGAGGAACGTTGATATCGTATTGGATGATCCGTATAAGCTCCCATTCGACGATAGTAGTATTGATGTTGTCGTTTGCAGTTCTGTATTTGAGCATTCGCAGTTCTTTTGGGTGCTTTTCTTAGAAATAATAAGAATTATGAAGCCGAAAGGCTTATTTTACCTTAATGTCCCCAGTAATGGCTATATTCATCGCTATCCAGTAGATTGCTGGCGGTTCTATCCCGATTCTGGGTCGGCTTTGGTCGCTTGGGCGGAACACAATGGCTATAGACCTGCTTTACTTGAATCGTTTGTTTCTGGGAAAAACAATGTTCTTAATGCAGATGGTCTTTGGAATGATTTCGTTGCAGTGATTATTAAGGATAAAGAATTCAGTTATTTACATGGCGCTAGAGTAATCCAATCCGCGAGTGGCTATACAAATGCCCATTGTGATATTGAGACTATAAAAGCTAATGATAGTTTTTTGAGTGATGATTTCTTGTTACTCAATGAAGGAAAAAACAAAATATCCGTGCTCGACCGAGCTGTCGCAGAGCGCGATGGGCAGATCGCCAGCCTCAAACAGTTCGTTGCAGAGCGTGACACCCAGATCGCCAGCCTCAATCAGTTTGTTGCAGAGCGTGACACCCAGATCGCCAGCCTCAATCAGTTTGTTGCAGAGCGTGACGCCCAGATCGCCAGCCTCAAACAGTTCGTTGCAGAGCGTGACGCCCAGATCGCCAGCCTCAATCAAAGATACGCTGAGGCATTAAGAACCATTGAAGAGATTCGCGGGAGTTCAAGTTGGCGCATTACAGCACCGTTACGATTTATATCATCAAAAGCAACAAGTATCGCCAGCCTGATTAAGTTGTTGCCGCGCATCATTCGCTTCGGCGGTGGGGCGTTGGAAAGTGCCAAGAAAGCCTGGCGAGTTTTTTCACGGGAAGGCTGGGCTGGGGTAAAGCAGCGTATTCTTTTTGTCGGTGGCAACCGAAGTGGAATCTCCAGTTCAATAATTAGACCAGATTTGCGGTCAGGAACAGTTGATCGAAATGATTATTCGGAGTGGGTGCGTCGTTACGACACACTCACTGATGAATCACGCGCCACTATGCGCGCGCGCATCGACGCGTTTTCACATAAGCCACTCATTTCGGTACTGATGCCTACTTACAATCCTAGGCGGGAGTGGTTGATTGAGGCCATAGAGTCAGTGCGCAAGCAAATCTACCCGCATTGGGAGTTGTGTATCGCCGATGATGCCTCTACTGATAAAACCGTTCGCCCCATTCTGGAGCATTACGCTAAAGAGGATTCACGTATCAAGGTGGCGTTCCGCAAGAAGAATGGCCATATCTCTGCGTCATCCAACACCGCGTTGCAACTTGCCACTGGGGACTGGGTGGCTCTGTTGGACCATGATGACCTTTTAAGTGAACATGCCTTGTTCCGAGTGGCAGATGCTATCAATAGAAATCCGGATATCCGCCTGATTTATTCGGACGAGGATAAAATTGACGAGAATGGGAAGAGATTTGATCCCTATTTCAAATGCGAATGGAATCTGGATTTGTTTTATTCGCACAATATGTTTTCACATCTCGGGGTCTATCGTACTGACCTTTTGCATGAGATTAATGGATTTAGGGTGGGGTTAGAGGGTTCACAGGATCATGATCTTGCCTTGCGCTGCATTGAGCGCATAGAATCAAATCAGATTCATCACATACCCCGAGTTCTTTATCACTGGCGCGTGCATGCTGAGAGCACCGCACAATCTGCGGATGCCAAACCCTATGCGACGTTGGCAGGCGAAAGAGCGCTGAATGAACACTTCCAGCGGCAAAAAATAAATGCTAGCGCCGAACATATTGGTCATGGATATCGGGTGAATTATGCTTTGCCAGATATTTTACCGATGGTCAGCCTGATTATACCTAGTAGAAACGGACTACAACTGCTTCGAACGTGTGTTGAGAGTATTCTTAAGAAAACAACGTATCCAAATTACGAAGTCCTAATCGTTGATAACGGTTCGGACGATCCGGCAGTACTTGGATATCTCGATGATCTGCAAGCTAGAGCGCGGGTAAGGGTGATGCGCGATGATCGTCCTTTCAATTATTCTGCGCTGAATAACGCTGCTGCGAAGTTGGCGCGGGGAGAAGTGCTGGGATTACTCAATAACGACCTGGAGGTCATCTCCCCGGACTGGTTGTTAGAAATGGTCAGTCATGCGATACGGCCAAACATTGGGGCAGTGGGGGCAAAACTATGGTATCCCAACGATATGCTTCAACATGGCGGGGTTATTTTGGGTCTTGGTGGAGTTGCGGGTCATGCTCACCACAATATATTGCGGGGCATGTTTGGCTATTTCGGTCGAGCAAAGGTCGTTCAGAATTTTTCAGCAGTAACTGCGGCCTGCTTGCTGGTCCGAAAGTCGATTTATGAAGAAGTCGGAGGGTTAAACGAACCGAATCTTCAGGTTGCCTTCAACGACGTCGATTTCTGCTTGCGTGTGCGCGAAGCGGGTTATCGTAACATTTGGACGCCCTATGCCGAGTTGTATCACCACGAGTCCGCTACGCGCGGTTTCGAGGATACTCCTGAAAAGCAAGCGCGCTTCGCTAGAGAAGTTCAGTATATGACACAGCGCTGGGGTGAACAGCTATTGAATGATCCTGCCTACAGTCCCAACCTGACTTTGGATCACGGGGACTTTAGTCTTGCCTGGCCGCCGAGAGTAAATATATGACTAAGGTATACTCATTGATTTTTTGGGTTTTCGCCGTTGGGACTGTTTCAATATACCCTCATGTCGCAATTGCGGATAACTTTCAAAATATAGGGGTAGTGGATTCATTCGCCATATCTTCAACTTCAGGTGATTTGGAATTTACTGCTGCTGGCTGGGTTGGTGCCGGCAAACCAGAATCGGGTGTGATAAGTTTGATTGTGGAGTTAGGTAGTGATGTTATTTATGAAGGGCGTTTTGAGCGTTTTGAAAGACCTGATGTTGTTACTGCCACAGGCCGTAAAGATTGGCTTCGTTCGGGTTGGCGGGTTACTGCCTCAATTCCCACTTCAAAAAAAATGGCGAGCATGATCTTCATGTGCGTGCAAAGATTAATGACGGCACAGTTATTAATCTCGCGATTGACAACCCGCAAATCAAAAAACTAAAAATCAATCGGGTTGTAACGAGTCATTTTCAAATGGGTCTGTTTGTGTTTGGTGTGATATTTTCAATTGTCTCTTTTTACGCTGTACTTATGCATGGAGGTTATTATGGAATTAAAGAAGCAAACTATCGTGAGTGCATCAAACAGAGTAAGTCTGTGGTTGATATTATTGATTCTTGTTGTAGGCTCTTTTTTTTCAGCACTCATACCGCCATTACAATCTCCGGATGAGGCTGACCATATCAAGCGAGCTTATTTATTAAGCAAGGGAACGATTATTTTGGATGCACCCGAAGGTCAATCTTCAGGTGGCATGATTGACTCGGGCCTTGCTGCTTATTTTACTGCTTATGCAGTTCTCCCATCCAAGCAAGATAGAAAGTTATCGGCTGACGAAATAGATTCGGCAAAAAGCATTAAGTGGACAGGTATTAAGGAATTTAGTCCCGCACCTGGAACTGGTTTTTATTTTCCCATAATCTACATGCCGCAGGCCATGGGCCTTGCATTAGGCGAAAGATTAGGACTGTCGATCGATACGTCGTACCATCTGGCTAGATTCATGGTCATTGGCTCAATCGCATTGCTTTTGCTTGCCGCATTTAAGGCATACCCAGTCAATCCGCTAACAATTGCGCTGTTACTCATACCGATGAGTGTGTTTCAATTCTCATCTGCCAGTCTCGACGGTGTCTCAACAGCCTTGGCAACTTTTTCTGTTGCGATATTTTTGCGAATTGCCAATGAAAAAACAAACGCTCATCCTTGGCTTTTTTACGCACTCACATTGTCTGTGGCGCTGGTAGCAACGAGCAGGGCCCATTTGCTGCCATTATTGGCACTTGTCTTGGTGGCTAGTTTTTACATCCAAAAAAAGAAATTTTTTTATGTTTCCGCCTTTGCTTTGTTTTTTGTTCTGGCATGGACTGTAATCGCAAGCAAAACAACAGTCGGCTTCAGTGGTAGAGTTGGTGCTTCAACGGCAAGCGTCGCTTGGTTTTACATTGCACATCCGCTAGCATTCTTCGATGTTCTCATAGCAACGCTTTCGAATAACGACGTTATTAGATTCTATCGCGAATCTTTTTTGGGCGTACTCGGATGGCTTGATACTCGATTCAGCGCAGAAGCATATAAATTTCTTTTTATATGCACCATCTTGATTGGTCTGTTCTCGGTTTCAGTTAAAAACTTAAAGACTGAATGGGTAGCGCGGCTCGTTATTCTTATCAGTGCGTTTGCTTCTATTCTTCTGATTTTCTTTGCATTACTAGTCACTTGGAATCGACATCCTGCCAGCCTGATCGAAGGTGTCCAGGGTCGATATTTTTTGGTTCCGATGATTATGGTCGCTTATGCCATTTCAGGTGGCGGATTGAAGCTATATGAAGGGGGCTTTCGAAAAATCGCATTCCTTCTGCTTATCCTTTTAGGGGCTTTCACAATTTTTAGTACATCAAGACTATTGATTGAAAGATATTATCTTGCGATTGAACAGCCCGAGCAGATTTCCGTAGTGATGCGTCCGAGTGTGGTTTTGGCTAAAAATGAACCAATTACGCTGTTCATGAGCAAGGGTCATGAAAAAAATCTGCAACCGCTGAAACGCATTGGCATAATGTTCGGCACGTACATTCGAAAAAATCCAGGTAATGCTGAACTACGTCTCGCCACTTCAGATGGACACCCACTGACGATTCCTTTCAGTTTGCCTGACCTTGCTGACAATCAATATAAATATATTGAGCTTGACTCGATGCCTTATTCCTCTGGCCAAATCTTTCATTTGACTGGCGGCGGCATAAGCACATGGGAAGCACACGAAGAAAAAGGCTCGGTAGCGACCTGCTTGGTATTAGAATATACCAATGGCACGACTCGCTATACACGCGGCTGTCCCCGACCTTAGTTTGATTTAATAGTGCCGTGAAATGTATAAATACTGTGTAAAAGGTAAGGCCACGAGAGTTTTTTTATTCGATTTTTTAAAACAATATGAACCTGAAAATTGTTGTAGTTATTCCGTGCTTCCGTGTGCAAGACCACATTCTTTCGGTAATTAAGAAGATCGGGCGGGAGGTCTCTGTTATTTACATTGTTGATGATTGCTGCCCAGACAATTCTGGGGGGTATGTTGAAAAGAACTGCACCGACGCTCGTGTAGTTGTCTTGCGCAATCCACAAAACTTAGGTGTAGGTGGTGCTGTATTAACAGGCTACCGTGCCGCAATTGAGGCGGGTGCTGACGTGATTGTAAAAATTGATGGTGACGGGCAGATGGATCCAAGTTTGATTCCTGCGTTTGTTGCACCAATTATGGCAGGTGAAGCAGATTACACAAAAGGTAACCGCTTCTTTGATCTTGAGGAAATCCGCGCCATGCCAAAAGCGCGTCTTTTTGGTAATGCGGTGCTTTCGTTTATGACTAAGCTTTCATCCGGTTACTGGGATTTGTTTGACCCAACTAATGGATATACTGCAATCCATGCCGATGTGGCAATGCATTTACCTTTTGAAAAAATCAGCCGCCGTTATTTTTTTGAAACCGATATGTTGTTCAGACTCAATACGCTACGAGCGGTTGTGATTGATGTGCCTATGGATGCCAAATATGGCAACGAAGTAAGCAACCTGAAAATCTCGAAAATTGTCGGCGAATTTCTGGTCAAGCATGCCCGCAACTTTGCAAAGAGAATTTTCTATAATTATTATTTGCGCGATATGTCGCTCGCCTCTATTGAGCTACCGTTAGGGTTGCTGCTTTTAATATCAGGTAGCAGTTTCGGTTTTTATCATTGGACGAAATCTCTGAGCGAAGGTTTAACTACACCAGCCGGAACGGTAATGCTGGCAGCGCTGCCTATCTTTATGGGGCTGCAATTGATTTTGGCTTTCGTTGGCTATGACATTGCCTCTGTGCCACGAAGGCCATTGCATAAGTTACGCCGGATTATAAAAAACAGAACAACAGTTAATGAGGTTCCACATGGAAAATGAAGATCATGCTTGGTTGGATTACCGCGCCAGATTTGCGGATGTATATGATGAATCCAACTATGCCAGCCCTTTGCAATCGGCGGTGATGCGAGCAAGTCATCGCCTGACAGAAAAGCGTTTTCAAGAACGCGATCACTTTTCAAAAGTATTGGAAATTGGCGCGGGTACGGGTGAGCACTTAAGTTTTGTTCGTCATGGTTTTGATCAATATGTTTTATCCGATTTAGATGTGAAGACACTTGAAGTTGCTAAACGAAAACTGAACGACAAGTTCGGTAACAAGCTTCTGTTTGAAACGCAAAGCGGCGGTGAATTGAGTTATGCCGACAATAGCTTTGATCGCCTTATTGCAACCCATGTGCTTGAGCACATCTATCAGCCACACCTTGCACTTAAAGAATGGCGACGCGTGGTCAAAAATGGCGGGATACTTTCTATACTCATCCCAACGGATCCAGGTGTGGCTTGGCGACTAGGGCGAAATCTCGGGCCAAGAAAGAACGCCATCGCACAAGGTATCGCTTATGACTACGTAATGGCCAGAGAGCATGTTAATTCATGCAATAACCTAATTGCGTTGCTACGTCACTACTTTCCAGATCGAACCGAAGCATGGTGGCCTTTCCCGATTCCATCCATTGATTTGAACCTGTTTTTTGTTTGTCATGCCGTCGTGAAAAAAGTGGAAGACTGAAAATGGTGGTTCAAATTGTTGCGGTTTTGTGTGTGGTTGGTTTGGCGATAGGTCAGATTTTATTCAAGGTCAGTGCCACTTCGCTGACTCAGACTGGAAGCTTCTTCGCACCTAAAACCATCGCAATACTTTTTGCGGCAATGACACTTTATGCAATTACCTCAATAGCATGGGTTTGGGTATTGCAGAAAGTAGAGCTTGGGCGCGTTTATCCTTTGATGGCCCTGGCTTTTATTCTTGTCCCCCTGGGTAGCCATTTTATCTTTGGTGAGCGCTTTCAGTCTCAGTACTTTGTGGGCGTGGGGCTAATTGTGATTGGGATTGTCGTGGCAGTGAGGGCTTAGATTTTTGGTCCAGAGCCTAGGCGAATTGCCACCCGATGTTCACAGGATGTCGATCAGGCGGCTCACTGCCTGGTCAATGGATTCCGTGGAGTGTGGGTTGTCATGCTGGGTGCTTCAGGCGGTTCGTAGGGGCTGTTGATCCCGGTCATGTTGGGGAGCTTGCCCGTTGCGTGCCTTTTTGTAGAGGCCCTTGGGGTCGCGCTGTTCACACACCGCCAGCGGGGTGTTCACAAACTGAACTTGCCCCTGTTGGACGTACCGCTTAGCCGTTCCATTATGCGGCCTTCAATAGCTGTGCCGCGTGCCAGCTTTTCTCATACTGCATCGGGCTGACATAGCCCAGCGTCGAGTGCAAGCGTGCATAGTTGTAAAACGTCAACCAGTCAATTACCTCATCCATGACTTGTCGACGTGTCTCGAACTTTCGGCCATACAGACGCCCCACCTTTAATCGTCCCCACAGACTTTCAGTCGGTGCGTTATCCCAGCAGTTGCCTTTACGGCTCATCGAGCTTTTCATCTTGTAGCCCCTGAGCGTGCTCTGGAACTCATGCCCGCAGTATTGGCTACCCCGGTCCGAGTGAAAGATAAGACCTTCGTCAGGCCTGCGCCTGAACCACGCCATGTGTAGGGCATCCGTCACCGAGCTGCTTTGCATGTGGGCCTGCATGCTCCAGCCCACCACCTGACGACTGAACAGGTCAATCACGGCGGCCAAATACAGCCAGCCCTCGTCAGTGGCGATGTAGGTGATGTCACCCGTCCAAACCTGATTGGGTGCGGTCCTCGTGAAGTTGCGCTGCAGCAAGTCCGGCGCTATTGGCAAATGGTGTTTACTGTCCGTGGTGACGACAAATTTGCGTTTGCATCTGGCCCTGATACCGTGCTGCTGCATGAGCCGGCGTACCCGCTCTTTTCCCACGCGGTGATGTGTTCATAGCGCTGCTGGTCACTTTCGCCAGGTGCGCCCGTGAATTTAATCTCCTGGGCTGCGTTCAAAAAATCCTGCAATTGCGCAACGGTACGCAGCTTTGCCTCATCCATGTTGATCACCATCCTTGGATGATCAAGCCACCAGTTCAACCGCAAAATCCCGGGTTCAGGCTCACTCCATGGTGGAAATACGTCTCCCCTTCAGGCTCACACCACGTTAGACAAGGCCGGGGACTCGCTGGTCTCGATGATTTTAGGTATCCTGGCATGGAGTCTTACATCGTATTGCTTCGTCTTATTGCTAAGATACCTCGGCGTGTCATTACCCACGATGTCAGCCATGGCCATTTACCCACTGGCCATGTTGGCTGGTGCCGCTTCCATGTTGCCCGGCGGTGTTGGCACGACGGAAGTTACCCTTGTTGCCCTGCTTTCGCTTTTTGACGTGCCAGTTGGAATTTCGGCGCTGGCCGCCATCGGCATTCGTTTCGCTTCAATGTGGTTTGCGGTGCTCTGTGGCTTTGTTGCGTTAATCAGCCTGGAATTTCTAGGTTCAAATCGCAGATGCAGTTGCAGCCGGTTTTAAACTGTGAAGAGGGGCCAGAGGCTCAAGCTTAGAATAGTTCCATGCGCCTCTCCCCTGAACAAATTGTGGCTATTTGACAATGCAGCGTGTGGGCTACTGAAAAGTTTTCCGTGCATTTTTCATGAATTTTGATTTTGATTCGCTTCTCTCCAATTCCCGCGCTTTATAAGTCAGCAGCTTGGTCCTTGTTAGGCAATGTGGTGCCCATGGTGGCCGCATTGGCTGCGGTGCCGTTTCTCATGCATCACTTGGGGCAGGAGCGTTTGGGTGTGCTGTCTCTGGTGTGGGTTATCGTGGGGTACTTCAGCTTTTTGGACATGGGCTTGGGCCGGGCGGTGACTGTGGCAGTAGCGTCTTGTCGTACAAACGGTATGGCAGGACGGACTGATGAACTGCATGTCGTGGGCACAGCTTCTGTGTTGCTGGTCAGCGTAGGCAGCGCTATAGCCTTGCTTCTGGGTTTGGGTATCGCGGGTTGGGGCGTGCCTGTGCGCTTGTCATCTCCAGAATTTCTTGATGAGGTAAAGCAGGCTTTGCTTTGGATGTTGCCAANCTTGCCCTTGTTGCTGTTGTCATCGACTCTAAGGGGGCATCTGGAAGGGGTCGGGGCGTTTCGCTCATTGAACCTTTTGCGGATCCCGACTGGCGTGATGCTGGTTGCGGGCCCCTGCCTGACCGCGCTTTATTCGCCAGACCTCGTTTGGGCCTGTGCCAGCATTCTGGCGGTACGGCTGGTGCATGTGCTTGCTTTGCTATGGCTGGTGGCGCAGGAGATGGGGTTTCGTTTTTCGCCCTTTGCTCGGGCACTGGTACGCGCAAGCAGTGGTACCTGGCTGCGGCAGTTGTTGTCGTTCGGTGGCTGGGTGACCGTGAGCAACATCGTGGGCCCTGTGATTGTTTATGTGGATCGCTTTGTCATCGGTGCGGTTCTTGCTGCCAGTTCGGTGGTCATCTATGCCGTGCCGTTCGACGTGGTATCCCGTTTGCCAATACTGGTAGCTTCGCTGTGCAGCGTGCTATTGCCCGAGTTGGCGCGTCTGTCACGGAGTACTTCAAGTGGGCAGGAAAATATTTATCTGGTTCGCAGTCTGGTCAATCGGTCCAGCATGTTCAGTGCCTGGGTGGTTGCCGCCGTGATTGTGCTTGGTTGGGTGGCCACGCCATGGGCCTTGCGCTGGTGGGTGGGGGCGGCCTTCGAGGCGCAGGGTACACAGGTCACTCAAATCCTGCTGCTGGCATTTGGAGTCAATGCACTGGCTCAAATCCCGTTTACTGCACTACAGGCTGCGGGACGGGTTCGTGCGGTGGCCTTTTTGCACGCGGCTGAGCTGTTGCCTTATGGGCTTGTATTGGTTTGGGCGATTTCGTGGCTGGGCATTGAGGGTGCTGCTTGGACTTGTTTGTTTAGAAACATAATAGATTACGCCGTACTGGCCTGGATGTGGAATCGCCATTCTTCTCGGTTGGTAACTGGCACCAAGGGTTAATTCATGCAAAGCTACATTGATAAGTCGGAAGATTATTTTGCGCATGCGCGCAAGGAAATAGCCCCGTTGTTACCGCAGCAATGTGGCCGGGTGCTGGAGATTGGATGCGGGTCGGGGGCGACTCTTGGCTGGTTGCGCCAGGATCAGCGGGCCTCCTACACCGTCGGGGTTGAAATTGCGGAGGCAGCAGCCCAGAGCGCCAGAGTCCATGCTGATGAAGTGCATTGCCTTGATTTCGAGCGGGCCGAACTCACTACAAAAAACGGGAAATTTGACGTGATTTTGTGCCTGGATGTTTTAGAGCACATGGTAAATCCCCGGCTGGTTGTTGATCGGTTGGTTTCCCAATATCTTGCGCCGGGCGGGACTCTGATTGTTAGTTTGCCTAATGTGCGTCATTACAGCGTTGTATTTCCCCTGCTTCTCCAGGGGCGCTGGGACTATCAGGACGCAGGCTTGCTTGACCGGACACACTTGCGCTTTTTCACGCGTGGCACAGCTATAAGTCTGCTTTCGCACCCCCGACTGGGTCCTGTGCGTTGTATCGGGGCGGGGTTTGAGTGGCCTTCACGCAAAGGTATTTTTAATACCCTGACCGCCGGCGTCTTCCGGGAATTGCTGACTTACCAGTATTTTCTGGCCGCGCGCAAAAAAGATTGAATGGTCCAAGACTATCTTTTGATGATGGCAACACCTGAAAAAAATTCGCTGGATCTGCTGCGCCTGGTCTTCTTTTCTCTCTCGTTCCTGGTGACGAATGGCCTCGCCTTTGTATCTTGGCACCTTGTCGAGAAACGGGCTTTGCGTTTCAAGCCCGGAGTCCGGGCGTCATGATGAAACGTGTCGACGTGGTGGTGCTGAATTGGAACGGCTGGCAAGACACCATTGCCTGCCTCGCATCCTTGCAACGGCAGGATTATCCAAATTTCAATTTGTTGGTTGTTGATAACGGGTCGACCGATGGGTCGGTAGATCAAATCAAAAAAGCCATGCCAGCGGTTGAGTTGTTACAAACCGGGGCCAATCTGGGTTTTGGTGGCGGGTGCAATGCCGGTATGCGGCTTGCACTTGCCCGTGGCGCAGACTACATCTGGTTGATTAACAGTGATGCCACGGTTGATCCAAATGCGCTTTCGGCCATGGTTCGCGTGGCAGAGCAAACCCCGGTGCTGGGTGCGGTGGGCTCCGTTCTGTATGAGGCAGACCAGCATGACCGGGTTCAGTTGTGGGGTGGCGGCAGGGTTAATCTTTGGCTCGGTCGATCACAACATCGGATATCCCCCGGGTCACTTGATTTCATCTCCGGGGCATCCGTATTGTTGCGGCGCACCGCACTTGAAGAGGTCGGCCTGTTCGATCAAACGACTTTTTTCATGTATTGGGAGGACACCGACCTCGGTTTTCGGTTGCGCAAGGCGGGATGGCTGCTGGCTGTTGCGGACGACTCCCGGGTATGGCACAAGCAGTCTGCGAGTGTGGGAAAGCGCAGCCCCTTGCTTGATGAGTACTTCACTCAATCCGCTGTTCG
>JGI24142J45722_1000695_pt1 | contig 18059 bp, 21 predicted proteins | sample BarGraIncu00431A_FD_45722 | JGI IMG/M metagenome (IMG submission 45722) | reverse complement strand
GCCTACCGTGACATCCTGCGCCAAGGCGCGCCCGACCTGCATTTTCTGTACCTGCAGGGCGACTACGACCTGCTGGCAGCGCGCATGGCAGCGCGGACCGGCCATTACATGCCGCTGTCGTTGCTGGTCAGCCAGTTGGCCACGCTGGAAGTGCCGGACCCGCAGGAGAATGCGCAGATATTTGATGTCGCGAGTCGGCCTGAGGTCATCGTGGCCGCCGTGGCCGCGGGATTCAGTTTGGCAAAGTGACGCCGACTTTGTGGCCGGCCGCAACAATCTCTTGCCAGGTCTGGGCATCCACCGCGATGCCATTGGCCTGGCGCTGCGCGCGGCGGGTGCGCTCCGGGTCGCCGGCAATCTGCACGGCGTCAAAGCCGGGTGCGACCGGCCCGGCCTGGAGCCATTCGATGAAAGCCAGTGCTTCCTGCTCAAAAGTGGACTGGGTGCCCAGCTTGGCGGGGTCAATCAGGATGGTCAACATGCCGTTGACGATGGCGCGCACGTCCGGGTTGGACGACTTGTGCCAGGTGCCGCTCCGGTCAGAGCGCCACCCAGCAGCTCGCAGGCTACCGCCAGACCGTAGCCTTTGTGTTCGCCAAAAGCCAGCAGCGCACCAAACAGACCATGGCTCTGGGGCACCACCACGACACCGGGTCGGTGCTGGGGAGGCCGTGTTCGTCAATCAGCGTGCCAGGCTCGACGCGCCGGCCTTCGTTGTGCGCGACACGCATCTTGCCCTGCGCCACGCGGCTGGTGGCGAAGTCCAGCACAAAAGGTTCGCGCCCCTTGAGCGGCACGCCAATGCAGCAGGGGTTGGTGCCGTAGCGCCCGTCGGCGCCGCCGAAAGGCGCCACCACCGGGCGCGACAGCACATTGACAAAATGCAGGGACACCAGACCCTGCGCCACGGCCATTTCGGCAAAGTGCCCGATGCGGCCCAGATGGTGTGCATTGGCCAGCGTCATGATGCAGCTGCCATGGGTTTGGGCGCGGGTGATGCCGAGTGCCATCGCCTGCTCGCCGACGATCTGGCCATAACCGCGCTGCCCGTCCAGCGTCAGCAGCGAACCGGTGTCGAGAACGACCTGCACGCTGGTATTCGGTTTGAGGCCGCCTTCGAGCACCGCCTCCACGTAGCGCGGCAGCATGCCCACGCCGTGCGAGTCGTGGCCGCTCAGATTGGCCAGCACCAGATTGGCCGCGACGGTTGCGGCCTCTTCGGGGGAACTGCCTGTCGCTATTAAAACGATAGCTACTTGTGCCCGTAATTCGGGGGCTTGAAGGGTTTTTTGCATAAAAATTACATGACTGCGCCGACTTGCCAGGGTACAAACTCGCTTTGTCCGTAGCCGTGCAGCTCGCTTTTGCTCTTTGCCCCTGAAGCTGTGGCCAATACAAGCTCGAAAATGCGCTGCCCCATCGCGGCCACCGTGCTGCTGCCGTCGATGATCTCGCCGCAGTTGAGGTCCATGTCATCTTCCTGCTTGCGCCACAGCGCCGAGTTGGTGGAGAGCTTGACGGCGGGTGTCGGCGCGCAGCCGTAGGCCGAGCCGCGCCCGGTAGTGAAGCAAATCAGATTGGCGCCGCCGGCGACCTGGCCGGTGGCGCTGACGGGGTCGTAGCCGGGCGTGTCCATGTAGACCAAGCCGTGAGCCTTCACGGCTTGCGCATATTCGTAGACAGCCTGCAGGTTGGTGGTGCCGCCTTTGGCGACAGCACCCAGCGATTTTTCCAGGATGGTGGTCAGCCCACCGGCCTTGTTGCCCGGTGACGGGTTGTTGTTCATCTCGCCGTCGTTGATCTGGGTGTAGTGCTCCCACCACTTGATGCGCTCTATCAGTTTCTCACCGACTTCGCGCTTCACGGCACGGCGCGTCAGCAGGTGTTCGGCGCCATAAATTTCCGGGGTTTCGCTCAGGATGGCCGAGCCGCCGTGCGCCACCAGCAAGTCGACTGCCGCGCCCAGCGCCGGGTTGGCACTGATGCCGGAGTAGCCGTCCGAGCCGCCGCATTGCAGGCCGATGGTGATGTGCGCGGCGCTGCAGGGCTCGCGCTTGACCGCGTTGGCCTGGGGCAGCATGTCCTTGATCAGCGCAATGCCCTTGGCGACGGTTTTGGCCGTGCCACCGGTGTCCTGAATGCTGAACGCGCGCAGTGTGTCGCCTTCGCGCAAGCTGCTGTTGGCCAGCCAGGCATTGATCTGATTCGACTCGCAGCCGAGCCCCACCACCAGCACGGCGGCGAAGTTGGCGTGGGTCGCGTAACCGGTCAGCGTGCGCCGCAAAATCTGCAACCCCAAGCCGTCGCTGTCCATGCCGCAGCCGGTGCCGTGGGTCAGTGCCACCACGCCGTCCACATTGGGGAAGGCGGCCAGCACAGCCGGGTTGTTTTGGCGCGAAAAATGGTCGGCAATGGCACGCGCCGCTGTGGCCGAGCAGTTCACGCTGGACAGGACGCCGATGTAGTTGCGCGTGGCGACGCGGCCGTCGGCGCGCTTGATGCCCATGAACGTAGCTTCACGCCGCGCCGGCTCCAGCTTGACGTCGGCACCAAAGGCATAGTCGCGCTCGAAGTCGCCCTTGTTCGGGCCCATGTCCAGGTTGTGCGTGTGAATGTGCTCGCCGGGTGCGATGGCCCGGGAAGCAAAGCCGATGATCTGGTTGTAGCGCCGCACCGGCTCGCCAGGGACCATGGCATGGGTCGCAATTTTGTGGCCGGCCGGGATCAGGCCCTTGACCGGGATCCCTTCGACGCTGGTGCCGCCCAGCAATTGCTGGCGGGCAATCAGCACATCGTCGTTGGGGTGGAGGCGGATAAAAGGTGTCATTTGATTAAAAACCATATTTGGAAGCCACAGGACAAGCCTCGGAAAGCAGGTGATGGCCAGACTGCCCAGCAAGGGCACCAGCCAGGGCAGGATCGCCATTGTGAATTCGCGTTTTTTTCATGATGTCTCCTCGGTTGGTGGTTGTGAAATTGCTGGGTGTCAGGAAGGCTTGGCGCGGCGCCAGCTCGCGCTGTAACGGGTATGGGCTTTTTTCAAATGGCGTTGCATGGCGTTGCGTGCAGCGCCCGCATCGTGGGCGCGAATCGCTTCCAGCACCGCAGCGTGTTCAATCAAGGCGGCATCCCAGGATTTCTGGTCTTCAAAATAGTCACCCATTCGCTCGAACAGCGTGCCGTGTCGGGCTTGCCAGTAGCCGCAGATAGTGTCGCGCAGCACCTCGTTGCCGCAGGCTTGGGCAATCGCATTGTGAAAGGCCTCGTCGCCCTCACGTGGTATCTGGCCCTTGGCAACTTCGTCGCGCATTTGTTGCAAGGCGTCACCGATGAGTTGCAGGTCTGCTTTTTTGGCGTTGCGGGCAGCCAGTGCCGCCACCTCGCTTTCCACCAGTTCGCGCGCCCGCATCAGCTCCAATGGCCCCCACTCGACCGTGTCGCTGGCCTTTTTGCGCGAGGGCTGGCGGCCTTTCGGCTTGAGCACATAAATGCCTGAGCCGGTGCGCACCTCGATCACTTTCTCCACCTCCAGCGCAATCAGGGCTTCGCGCACCGAAGGGCGGCTCACACCCAACTGCTTGGCCAGTTCGCGCTCGGCCGGCAGGCGTGTGCCGGCCGCAAACTCGCCCTTGCTGATCAGCGAGCGTAATTGCTCTGCAATCTGGCGGTACAAGCGTTGCGGTTGGATGATTTGCAGTGGCATGCTGGGCGCTTTTGAAATGTTGTTAAAGGTTGATCAGAATTGGACAATTGGTCAGATGACGCCCGGGNCGGTTCCAGTGGTGCCCTTGCGGCGGTCGCTCACACTCACGACGACAAACACCGGAGCGCACANGGTCAAAAAACCAACCTTTACGGGCACGCCATCAATCAAGACGCTTACCGCTGTCTTCATCAAATAAGTGCACCTTGGCGGCATCAATTTGCAGCCCCACGATGTCATCGGGACTGACCGCTGTTCTCCCATGCAGAACCACGGTGAATGTCATTTCGCCCACCTTCAGCACAAGCTCCGTCTCCGCGCCGGTGGGCTCCACCACAAACACCTTGGCTGCAATCCCTTGTCCCGCCGCAGTGATGCCAATGTCACCTGGCCGGACGCCGTAGTGAACAGCCTGGCCGTCCACGCCCGTGCTAGTTGCGCCAGCCGGCCACTGATGACCCTGCGCTTCTACCCAGGCACGCCCATCGCGTTGGCGCAAGGTTCCCTTGAAAACATTCATGGCGGGTGAACCGATAAATTGCGCCACGAACAAATTGCCCGGGTGATCAAACAACTCCAGCGGAGTGCCGATCTGCTCAATGATGCCGTCATTCATCACCACAATGCGATCAGCCATCGTCATGGCCTCGATCTGGTCATGTGTGACGTAGACCGTGGTTGTTTTTAGCCGCTGGTGCAGAGCCTTGATTTCGGCGCGCATCGCCACCCGCAGCTTGGCGTCAAGGTTGGAGAGCGGCTCGTCAAATAGAAAAACCTTGGGATCGCGGACGATCGCACGTCCCATTGCGACCCGTTGGCGTTGCCCGCCTGACAGCTCACGGGGGAAGCGATCCAGAAGAGGATCAAGGTTCAGAATGCGCGCGGCATCACCCACCCGCTTGTTGGTGAGTTCGGCATCGGCTTTGCGCAGCTTGAGACTGAAAGCCATGTTGTCCCGCACGGTCATGTGCGGATACAGCGCATAACTTTGAAACACCATCGCGATATCGCGGTCTTTGGANTCAAGCTCATTGATGACGCGGTCATCGATTGCGATTTCGCCGTCGCTAATCTCCTCCAGCCCCGCCANCATGCGCAGCAAGGTGGATTTGCCACAGCCCGAAGGGCCTACCAGCACCACAAACTCGCCATCGGCAATGTCAAAACTGATTCCATGAATGATCTTGATCTTGCCGAAACTTTTTTCGATGTTCTTGAACGATACGGATGCCATCTGTCCTGCTCTCTTTGGATGATAGTCAGCTCTTCACGGCGCCAGCCGTCAGGCCAGACACCATGTANCGCTTGAATGTGTAATAAATTGCCGCTGGCGGCATTGCGTAAATGAGGCCGGTTGTCATGAGCAATTCCCACGGGGAATCATCAGCCGAGAGGAAATTGCCCAAAGCCACCGCCAGCGTCAGGCTGGCATCGTTGGACAGCAGCAGGAACGCATACAGATACTCGTTCCAGGCCAGCAACAAGGCGTAGGTTCCGACGGCGACCAGCGAAGGCACCATCAGTGGCAGGTACACCAGTCGGAATAATTGCAGGGCGGTGGCGCCATCCATCCTGGCGGCTTCGTCCAATTCATAAGGCAACTTGTCAGAAGCTTGTTTGAGCACCCAGATGCAGTACGGTGACGCGATTGTCACCATCGCCAGTATCAAGGCCCACTGGCTGTTGAGCAAACCATAATTNCCCATAGTCTTGTACATCGGGACGGCAAGAAACGCCGCCGGTATGCAGTAGGTGAACAAGGCAAGGTTCATCACCGTGCGGCCACCGCGCACTTTGAGGCGACTGATGGCAAAGGCCGCCATCGTCGAGATGGCCAGCGTCAGGATGCCNACCGACAAGGCAATTACCAGCGAGTTACCCAGTTGGGTCCAGAAGTGCTCAAGGTAAAAATGCTTTTGCCTGAACACAAAGGCGAAATTGTCGAGCGTCGGGTTCTTGGGCCACAGGCGCCCCGAGGTGGCTTGGTCTCTTGGTGAAATCGCAAACAAGACCATGTGGTAGATCGGGATAATGGTCCACAGCAGCACNGGGATGCCAATGAGCAACAGTTTGGCTTCGGTCGTCACACTCTTTAAGGTGATGCGCTTCACTTGGAGAGCCTTTTCATCATGAAGTACAACAGCGGCAATACCAGAGGCAATGCCACCACAACTGACGCCAGGGATAGGTCCACCTGATCCAGTCGCAGGTAACGGATGCCCAAGGTGGCGAGTACATGCGTCAAATCTGCCGGGCCGCCGCCGGTNAGCAGATAAACGCTGTTGAAGTCGCCCAGCGTCCAGATCATCGACAGGATGGTGGAGGTCAGATACAAGCTGCGCATTGATGGCCAAGTGATGAATTTGAATTTTTGCCAGGTACTCGCCCCATCGACCGACGCCGCTTCGTATTGCTCAGCCGGAATCGCCATACGCCCCGCCAACAAGATCAGCGTCCAGAACGGCAGGGATTTCCAGATGTGCGCGAGCATCGAAAAACTCAATGCCAGCGTTGGATCATTAAGCCAATTGGGGCCATCCATTCCCGTGACCCGGAAAATCAGGGTATTGATGATGCCCCACTCGGGGTTGAGCATGAAGCGCATCGACAAAATGGTGGGTATCGACGGCACCGCCCAGGGAAGAATAAAAACTGCGGCCAAAATCTTGACCCACCAGCGCGTATTTAGGAAATAGCCCGAAAGCAGCAGGGCAATCATCATTTTCAAATTAACCGAAACGACAACAAAGATGACCGTATTGATCATCGTGCGGGAAAAAATAGGATCCGCAAACAACCTCACATAGCTGTCTGGATGTCGGGCCAGCCACAAACCATAACCCACGGGGTAGATGACAAAGACAAGAAAAATAAGGAGATAGGGAACAACGAAGACCATTCCCCAGAATTGCCACGATGACGCACCTCGGCCCAAGGGTCGAACAGGTGAACTGGCTTGATCAGCAGCAAGTGAACTCATGGCTTTTGAAGGTGCACAACCGTCCCGGCAACAGGGCGGCCGCGCAACTCTTTCTTTTAAATGACGATGTTAGTTGGCGACCGTCTTGATACGCGCGATCATTTCATCGACTGCCTTGTCAACGGGAATTTTTTCATTGAGGATGCGGTTCATGGCCTTGGCCCAGACGTTCTCGTTGTTCAGGATCGTGAACTTGTAGTTCTTGGTGAACTCGAAATTCACGGTACCTGCCTTGAACTGGTTGTAGACCGACGTACGGTGCGGATCCGCTTTCCAGAACGGGCGCTCCTGCGGCGCTTTCATCACGGGGAACCAGCGTCCGAGCGAGCCTTCCACATACGGCGTGAGATTCTCGTCCTGCATCAGGAAACTGACAAACTCCTTGGCGCGCGTCTTGTTTTTGGCCTGCGCGAACACCACACCGGTCTTGACTGCCGCGCGGTAAACCATCTTGCTACCATCAGGCTTGTTCGGAAAGCCTGCCGTGCGGATGTTCTCGGTGTAATTCTTCTTGGCGATGGCCCGTTCCTCTGGCTTGAGGGCTTCATTGTTCATGTCGTCAAGCCACTTTGCCACGATCGAGATGGTGGCGTTGTGTGTCATCAGCGTTGTCTTGTTATGGAACGCAACGTTGTTGTCCGGGTCTGCCCAGCTGGTTGACGACGGCGGCGTACAGCCACGGGCGTAGATGTTGGTGTAGTCGGTCATGGCAGCAACCAGTCCAGCCTTCACCTTGGGATCGTCCACCAGGAGTTTGCCACTGTCGCTGACCAGCGACACGTTGTACGCATCCATGAACGTCAGGAAGGAGTAAAACGAGTCGGTCGAACCCACGCCCAGGGGCTGGCCGATGCCAAAAGTACGTTTGCCGGTTTTCTGGCGGTGGGCCGGCTGCGCCTTGTCACACCAGAACGACCAGTAATCGCTCCATTTGGTCGGAATATCCGACTCCTTGAAACCGGCCTCTGCCAGCATGTCCACCCAATACTGGATGTGCATGGTCTGCTGCTTCATGGGAAACGCATAGTAGGCACGTGTGCCGGTTTGGTTGTTAAGCAAAAAGGCCGTCTCCACCGTGTTAGGTGCGAACCGGGCACGAATCGGGTTGATGACGCTGCTGATATCTTCGAGCTTGCCGTCAAAAGCCCATTTACCGGTAACCTGGAAATCAAACGGGTCGGCATAGGCCACATCCGGCGGGTTGCCGGAGTCCAGCGCAGCGACGGTCTTCGGAATTATGTCAATTTGCGAATACTGCGACAGCTCGACTTTGACGCCCTTGTGCTTCTGTTCGTATTTTTTGATGACTGCAAACAAGGCGTCATCTTCGGCCTTGTAATAGCCCTTGACCCACCAGACAGTGAGTTTTTCCTGGGCGACAGCCTGGCCGCCGGCCAATAGCGCCGTGGTCATGAGGGTCGCCGTGGCAAGTAATTTGAATTTCATCGACAGTCTCCTTGTGTAGTTGATGGGTGAGAAAAAGTTTTGTGGGGATCAGAACGCTTTCACCGGTGCAGGGCATGCCGGGTACGCCTTTTTTGTTTCAGCGATGCTGGCCTCGTTGGCGCGGTCAGCCGACAGCACGCGCATACCCGCTTTCGGGGCGGTATCAATCAAGCCCTTGGCGACCAGCGGCTTGACCGGCTCGCGCACCACCATGCGGCTGCCCCCCCAGCTCCTCGCGCAACAGTGGTTCTGAAAAATCGACGCGCCGGCAGTGTAGCGCCCCGCGGCGGTGGTTTCACCGAGAAGGTCAACTCTATTGCCGTGGACGTTCATGATCATGAAATTTCATCTTTAATTGAAGATGAGATGATCCGTAAAGCTAAGGAATACTCTTGCTGAGCAGAGCGTAATTGCGCGGCAATCCGACGGTACAAGCGTTGCGGTTCGATAGTTTGCAGAGGCATGCTGGGCGCTTTTGAAATGTTATTAAAGATTGATCAGAATTGGACAATTGGTCAGGCCAATTGATAATCTCATGATTCCATCTGCCGGGCATCCGGTTAAACCCTGTACTGCCTCAAATACCTTCCTGAAACCGCAAGCCGCGCCGCGCGGTCTGGGCTTGCACGCTCAGGGCATGAGCTGGCCACCGTTGACCTCGATGATCTGGCCGGTGATGTAGCCCGACAGCACATCGTCGGCCAGGAAAAGATAGGCTCCCACACATTCGTCGGCTGTTCCCAATCGTCCCATCGGGATACCGCGGCGTGCGCCTTCGAGCTGCTCGGGCGTGGAGTTGCGTACGTGGAAGTCGGTCAGGATGACGCCCGGAGCCACGCCGTTGACGCGCACGCCGTGCGGTGCCATCTCGCGCGCGAATACGCGGGTCATGGTGCTGACAAAAGCCTTGGCCGCACCGTACAGCCCCGCGCCATCACTGCCGCCGGTGCGCGCGGCAATCGAGGTGGTGTTGATCATGCTGCCCTGACCGGCGCGGCGCATCACGGGCGCCGCAGCGCGACAGATGGCGAAGGCCGCGTGGATATTGAGGCCGATCACGCGGTCGAAGTCCTGGTCGCTGGCCTGCTCCAGCGCTCGGCGGCCAAACATGTCGCCCGCGTTGTTGATCAGGATATCCACGCCGCCGAAGGCCTGGACCGTCTGCGCCACCAATTGGTCGGGTACGTTGCGATCCAGCATGTCACCCGCCAGCGTGATGGCCTGGCCGCCGGCCTGCCGGATGGTATTGGCTACGCCTTGCGCGCCCTCTTGGTTGCGTGAGTAATGCACCGCGACTCGCGCGCCAGCCGCGCCGAAGGATTGCGCGACGGCCGCACCGATGCCGGAGCCGCCGCCCGTGACCAGAACAGATTTGCCGGCAAACTGCAGGGCTTGGGAGGGGTTGATCATGTTGTGTTTTCCTGTGATGTGTAGAGCTTGATCGGGTTGGGGCAGCGCAGTCAGACTGCAGGACGTGCGGCACGTCGGCCTTGAACCAGCGTCATGGCGTACTGGATGGCATCGACCATGCTCTCGGCACTGGCGCGGCCCGTGCCCGCGATGTCGAATGCCGTGCCGTGGTCTACCGACGTGCGCAGAATCGGCAGGCCCAGCGTGATGTTGACGCCGCTGACCGACTGCCACACGCCTGTGGCCGGGTCGATGCTGAAGCCCAGCAGCTTGACCGGAATGTGGCCCTGGTCGTGGTACATCGCCACCACCGCATCGAACTGCTCGGCGCGCAGCTTGATGAACACCGTGTCGCCGGGCCAGGGCCCGGTCACGGCATGGCCAGCCGCGGCGTATTCGGCGACCAGGGGGGCGATGACGGCGCCGTCTTCCTTGCCCAGAATCCGCCTTCGCCTGCATGCGGATTGAGCCCGGCCACGGCCACGCGTGGCTGGCGGATGCCCAGAGCGTGCAGCGCTTCGAGCGTCACGTCGAGCACACGGCGCAGGCGTTGCGGCGTGAGTCGGGCCGGCACTTCGGCCAGGGCGCAGTGGGTGGTGACATGGGTCACGCGCATCGGCCCATGGGCCAGCATCATCACGCCATCGCGCATGCCGGTCAGATGAGCCAGCATTTCGGTGTGGCCTTCGAACGGATAGCCCGCCATGTGCAGCGCCTCCTTGCACAGCGGGGCGGTCACGATGGCGTCGGCCTCGCCGCTCTGGCAGAGCTGCACGGCACGTTCCACGGCACGGTAGGCCCAGTGACCGCCCGCTTCGCTGATTTGGCCGATGGTCAGCGGCTGCGTTACCGGCCCGACGTCGATCATGTCCACTACCGCAGCGGTGTCGAGTTGGAGCAGGCGCGCGGCTTGCTCCAGTGCCTGGGCACTGCCAAGCACCTTGAGTTCGATGCGGCCCTGCGCGACGAGATCGCGCATCTGGTGCGCGGCCTTGACAATGATCTCGGGGCCGATGCCCGCCGGGTCGCCCATGGTCAGGGCCAATCGGATGGGTGTGTTCATGGGATGCGTTCCTTGGAAATTAATCGGTGTGGTGTGAAAGGGAGAGTGTGTCCAACAGGGCGCGCAGGTCGTCGGGCGGGCCGAAGGCGCCCGAACGAGAATAACAAGTGAGGCCATCCCACAGCCCACCGACCAGACGGGCACGGCCCCAGCCCGCGCGCGGACTGGCGCCGGCCTGCAGGCTGCGCACGTCGGCGGCCCGGCACAGGGCCAGCAAGGTGTCGCCGCCCACCACCACCAGCGTGGTCGGGCGGGGCCGGGTAGTGATGACGGTGTGCATGCGCTGCATAAGCCGGACCTGCGCCTCGGCGGGGAAGAGAGGCTGCGCCTCGGCCAGATCGAGCACCTCGGTGCGCGCCTCGGGCGGTGGCAGGTGACGCCACTGTTCCCGCAGCACCGGGTGGCGGCTGGCGGTGAGCACCAGGGTCAAGCCCTCTGTAGGGGCTGGTGGGGCCGTCGAGGCGTCGCTGCTTGCGCCTGACGGTGCTGCGGCTGCGGCCTGCCGCGCCAGCGCCCAGGCCAGCCCGGCGCTGCCGCACCACAGCCAGCGTTGCGCCTGCGGCTGGGCAGCGAGACTCGCGAGCCGGTCCAGGTCGTGCTCGCTCAAAATGTCCGGAATCACGACCTTGCCCGCGTCTTGCAGGCTATCTTGCACACGGATTGGAATGTGCGCCCTCAGGCCAACGTTGGCAAAGGCCTGCACCAGCGTGCCGGCGTGTTCGTGCGTGCGCGGGCCGTAGGGCTGATGCGGTGGCGCCACCCAGTGGCGTCCCTGCGCCGTGAAGCGCCCCTGCGCGGGAAAGGCCGGCGCGAACACCACGCCAGCAAAGCGCCCGCTGCGCATGAGCCAGGCGAGTTCGGCAAAAGTGTTGCCGCGCAGCAGGCTGTCGATTTTCTTGAAGGAGCTGCCGCTGGCGCCCAGCCAGTCCAGGCTGGGCGCCAGCAAGGCCGGCAGACGAGTGGGTGACACATCGCGTGTGCCCGTGGCGACGACCTGCACCGCCTGCGCGGATGGGCCAGGCTCATCCAGAAACACCGGCACATCGCCCGCATTGGCCCATGCCGCGGCACTGTCGAGCGCGCCGGTCAGATCGTCGGCCAGGATGTGCCAGGGTTTCATGTCGTTGCGCAGCCGCCAGTCGGCCTTGAACTCCATCTCCGCAGCATCCGGCCGAACCCTCTCATATTTCCAGACACCATTAATTTTCAAGCGGCGCAGGAAACTGCATACCGTAGCGTTGCGCACATTCGGCGAGCATAGGCGGGATGGTCGGATGCAGCATGATGCCATCGCACTCCTGCTCCTTCCGGCGCGAAAGTGCCCTGTCGCCAGGCATGCGCACGGCATCGAAGCCGGGCCGCGGCGGATTGCTTCTGCACGCGTCCCCGAGCCAATCGGTCTGGCGCAGAAAGTCCGTGGTACCGCCGAACGCCGCCGGATCGTACAGAGACATGAACACCGTGGCGCCCCACCCGTCGGCCGGATCAGCGCGACCGTGGCCGGCCAGCCCGCCGGTGAGCGCCTCGACCAGCAACGCCAGGCCAAAGCCTTTGTGCCCTGAGCTCATGCCACCCAGGGGCATGATGGTGCCGGGCGGATTCGTGGAGAGCACGCCCGGGTCGCGACTCGGATTGCCCTCGGCATCCAGCATGCATGCTTGGTCGAACTGCCTGCCCGCTTTCTGTAAGCGCGCACTCATCCCATTGGTCGTGATTGAGGAAGAAATGTCAATCAGGAATGGCGTGGTCGAAGTCGGAATGCCGGCGGCGATCGGGTTGGGTGTGAAGACGGCCCGCGTTCCGCCGTGCGGTGCAACGCTTTGCACGGCCGGGTCGGAACTCGCCAGCAGCAACATGAAGCCGGCCTCGGTCGCGCGCAGCAGGTAAGTGGCGAGACAAGCGATATGGTGACTGTGCCGGATGACGAGCGTCGCGCTGCCGTACTCGCGGGCGCGCGGCGCCAGCGCTTCAATTCCGCTCAACACCAGCCAGGGCCCGGGCAAACGCCGCCCGTCCCACAGCAGCGAGGCGCCACGATCGGCAAGCACCTCCGGGGCGCCCGAGCGGGTCATGGTGCCGTTCTCGATTTCCTTTACATAAGGTGCAAGCAATGCCAGCCCGTGTGTGTCGTGGCCCATCAGGTCGCCCTCGACCAGCGTCCGGGCGACCGCCTCGGCCGGCGCACCATCCACCCCCGCCGTCTGCAGCAGCTTGACTGCGAAGCCCGTCAACGCCTCAGCGGAATAACGATCAGTGGCGCCCATCAGCAGGCTGCCCTGCCGCCGGTCACACCGGCATGAGCGCCTGAAAAGTGGCATTGATTACGTTCGGCCATAGCATAAACCTCATGGAAGCGGCGCAGTTACCACGCCCTGATTGGGTTGATCAATTTGCAGCAACTCTCGTCGCTTGGGCTGTGGGAATGGGCAGCGTCAAGGCATGTACTGCCCGCCATTGACCTCGATGATCTGCCCGGTCACATAGCTGGACAGCTTTTCCGAGGCGAGGTAAATGAAAGCGCCGACGCATTCGTCGGCCGTTCCGAGCCGAGCCATCGGAATCGTCAGACGCATCGCTTCGAGTTGCGCGGGCGTGGAAAATTTGTCATGGAACGGCGTNGTGATCACGCCAGGGGCGACGGCATTGACACGAATCTGCTGGCCTGCGAGTTCCTTGGCGAGGCTCTTGGTCGCAGTGCTNACAAAGCCCTTGGAGCCGGCATACAGGCTGGCGCCCGGCCCACCGCCGTTGCGCGCGGCGATACTGGTCAGGTTGATGATGCTGCTGCCCTTCGTCATGTGCGGTACGGCGTACTTGGTGCACATCAACATCGAGCGTACGTTCAGACCCACGATGTCGTCGAAAATCTCATCGCTGACATCGGTGATGGGCACGCGCTTNACCAAGGCGCCAGCGTTGTTGATCAACACGTCTATGCGTTTGAAACGCTTGGCCGTTTCCGTGACTACACGTTCGCAATCGGTGCTGCGACGGAGATCGCCTTGCACCACCAGCGCCTCNCCGCCGGCCTTTTCGACCGCCTCGGCCACCTCCTTCGCAGCGGCCTTGGANCTGTTGTAATGCACCGCCACTTTGCAGCCGAGTGCGCCGAAGGCTTTTGCACAGGCTGCACCGATACCGGTGGACGCACCCGTAACAAGAATGACTTTGCCTTTCAGATCATCCATTGACATACACCTCTGTTATCTGCTTCTTGCGTAGCAGGCGCATGACAATGGGCATGCTCCAAACGAGAATGGTTCGTCTCATAACTTAGGTGAATTAGGGTTAATCTCAATTGGCCGGGTGGTAAGGCCAATTCATAATTGCACGATCTGCAATATTGAGCATCCGGAGAAACCCTAGCAAGGGTCGTGTGCGTCCGCTTTTTTAACCAAGGGAGAAGCCATGAGACTCAAAGGAAAAACAGCACTGGATGATCCAGGCGGCGCTGCCCAAGATGCTGGAGGCTACAGGTGGCAGCATCAACAGCTACGCAGATCCGGTTGAGGCGCGTAAGAATTTCCTCGCGCGCCAGCCCATGNGGCGCTTGGCCCAAGCCCACGAAATTGCACCCATCGNGGTGTACCTGGCCAGCGACGAATCGGTGTTTGCTACCGGCCAGCTGTTCTCGGTGGACGGTGGCATGACCATATGAACCAGCTCGATTTGGCCGGATACCTCAACTGATAATCCAACAATCAACTCAAAGGAAGAAACTATGAAACTCGTTCGTTATGGCAAGCCGGGCAAAGAAAAACCCGGCCTCATTGATGCCGAAGGCAAGCTGCGCGACTTGAGCGGCGTGATCAAGGACATAGGCCCCGATCAACTCGGGGATGCCGCGCTGGCCAGGCTGCGCAAGCTCAAGACNGCGAATCTGCCGCTCGTCAAAGGCTCGCCGCGCATGGGCAGCCCGGTCAGCGGTGTCGGCAAGTTCATTGCCATCGGCCTGAACTTCGCCGACCATGCCGCCGAGTCGGGGCTGCCGATTCCGAAAGAGCCGATTGTGTTCATGAAAGCCACCACCTGCATCCAGGGACCCAATGACCCGGTCATGCTGCCCAAGGGCTCCAAAAAAACCGATTGGGAAGTGGAGCTGGGGGTGGTGATTGGCACGAAAGCGCAGTACGTGTCACAAAAAGACGCCTTGAGCTTTGTTGCGGGCTACTGCACCATCAATGATCTCAGCGAGCGCGAGTACCAGATCGAGCGCGGCGGCACCTGGGACAAGGGCAAAGGCTGTGACACCTTCGGCCCGCTCGGCCCCTGGCTGGTGACGCGCGATGACGTACCCAATCCGCAAAGACTCGGCATGTGGCTGGACCTCAACGGCAAACGCATGCAGACCGGCTCGACCCGAACCATGATTTTCAGTGTCGCCAAGCTGGTCAGCTACGTGAGCCAGTTCATGACATTGATGCCCGGGGACGTGATTACCACGGGCACGCCGCCCGGTGTGGGCCTGGGCATGAAGCCACCGCTGTATCTAAAGAAGGGCGACGTGATGGCCTTGGGCATNGAGGGCTTGGGCGAGCAGCACCAGCTGGTCGTGCCGTTCACGCGCTGAGGTAAATAGGTTCAAGGCATCGCCTNAGCGTCAGCGTGGGCAGCGCCGGGCCAGATCCTGCATCAGCGCCCTGACGCCATAGGTCCANGGCGCAACCTTATCCGAAGTGTTGACACGGTTGACGAGGCTGCCAAGGGTTTCCGTTGAGACTGTTACCACGTCGCCCAATTCATGCGTGAAGCCCTGGCCGGGACCATGCCGGTCCTGCGTGGGAGCGAACATGGTGCCCAGGAACAGCATGAAACCGTCCGGGTACTGGTGATGGGGGCCAAAGGCATGCTGGACCAGTTCCAGCGGATCACGGCTGATCTGACTCATGGAGCTGCTGCCCTGCATGAGAAAACCGTTGGCCGCCGTGACCCGCATCGCCAGATCGCAACGGCGCACCGCGTCCATGCTGAAGTGTTCATCAAACAAGCGGATGAATGGCCCGATAGCGCACGATGCATTGTTGTCCTTGGCCTTGCCCAGCAACAGGGCACTGCGCCCTTCAAAGTCGCGCAGGTTCACATCGTTGCCGAGCGTGGCGCCGCGGACCTGCCCACGGCTGTTGACCGCCAGTACGATTTCCGGTTCGGGGTTGTTCCAGTGACTGCTGGGATGGATGCCGACTTCNGCGCCAACACCCACAGCACTCATCGGCTGCGATTTGGTGAAAATCTCGGCATCGGGGCCGATGCCCACTTCCAGGTACTGCGACCATGCACCTTGCGCCAGCAGTGCCTTCTTGAGCATGACCGCCGCCTCGGAGCCGGGCTTGATGCTACTCAGGTTGTCACCAATCACCGCCACGACCGCCTGTCGCACGCTTTCGGCCCTGCTGGCGTCTCCTCGCGCCTGCTCCTCGATGACGCGCTCCAGCATGGATGAAATAAAAGTCACCCCACTGGCCTTGAGAGCCTGCAGATCGCACGGCGCAAGAAACCAGGGCAAGGCCGGGTTTCGTTCGTCCTGTGAGGAGTTTCGGAGCACCGCCTGGGTGTCGCCAATGCGGGTAACGCCATGTTGATGCACCGCACTAACGGGGTCGTCCATCTCCAGCAGCTCCGACATCGTGGCCGCCGCCGGACTCAGATCATAGACACCGTCGGGTTTGATGCACGCCAGCACTGGCCCGACATCGTTTAACCAGACACGGCCCACCAGAGTTGCTGTGGCGGCATCAACTGGAAGACAAATCGAGCTCGACAGGTGATCAAACATAGCGGACACACTTTCAAAAAAACGTTCATGACCAGGACCATTCGACGCAGCGGCCCGGAAGCGTGTCAAAGTTTAACCCGCGCAGGCTGGGCGAATGGCTGCGGGTAAGCCGCTCTCAAATTCAAAGGCCCGCTCCCGATCGCCGGTCGATCGTCAGCAACCATGCGCGGCCTGGGCGTATCGGAGGCCACACACCCAAAAANGCTTGGTGAACTAATGCTANCATTCGCTGAAACTGGTTTCAGCTCGGCCCTAAATCTTTGCCAAATTTCAGATGAGCACCAAAAAACTCCCGCAATCCATCCCAATCAACCCGGCTTCGGCACGCGCCACAATTGCGGATGTCGCACGCGCCGCAAGCGTCTCCAAGGCAACGGTTTCCAGATTTCTGAACCATCGTGACAAACTACTCACCAAGGAAATTGCCACGCGAGTGGAAGTAGCCATTGCTGCCCTTTCCTACAGCCCCAGCCCCATGGCGCAGGCGCTTAAGCGTGGCCGCTCACGGCTGATTGGACTGGTGGTGGCTGATGTGACCAATCCATTTTCTGTGGCGGTTCTGCGTGGTGCAGAAAAGGCTTGCCAGGAAGCCGGCTACCTGCTCATGCTTTTTAACCTGGGTAATGACAGCGGCCGTGAACGTGAAGCCATTGAAGCGCTCACTGCCTACCAGGTAGAAGGCTTCATTCTGAACACCCTTGGACATGATNCCGGTGCCGCTGCCGACGCCGCTCGCCACGGAAAACCAGTGGTTTTGGTAGACCGGCGTCATCATGAAATGCAAGCCGACTTTGTGTCCTTGGACAACACCGGCGCCGTGCGCCTTGGCTTGCGTCATATGGTGGAGGCGGGTTATCGCGAATTGTTGTTTGTGTCAGAGCCGGTGACGGACGTGAGTTCTCGCGAGGAGAGAGAAGCTGCTTTTCGCGGATTTGTCAGCGAGTCAGCGCAGGGCATCGCCAGCCTGCAAGGCAGTAAGTTCGAAAGCACAGGGGACGAGGGGCAAGCGATGGACAACGCTTTGCGCGACCTGCGTAAGCGCGCTGGCCAGCGCCTGCCCGGCGTGCTCACCAGCAACGCTGTCGTGACTTTACGAGTGGTGGCATCCATGGCGCGTCTTGGCTTGCGTCTGGGTCCCGATGTTGGTCTGGTCGGCTTTGATGACACCGAGTGGTCGCCCTATGTTGGCCCCGGGCTGAGCACTATCGCCCAGCCAACCGACGATTTGGGGCGCATCGCAGCGGGCTGCCTTATTGAGCGTCTAAAGGGTCTGGAATTGCCACCGCGCCAGATCTTGTTGTCCGGCCGTCTGGTGGCGCGCGGTTCATCCCAGACCGCTGTCATCTGATGGGTATAAGGGTTTTCCATGATCACAGCCCTTCACCTAGTTTCTATAATTCACTGAAACCGGTTTCAGCCCCTATCCCAATGACGACCTTTTTCAGCCCCAACTACAGAAGGCTTTAAGCCCTAAAAAGCCCTCATTTCGTTGTTGCACACTCATGAATTACGTATTTCAATTTGGAGATGTTTTTGCGGCGTGGCCACTGCTAGTCAAAGGCACGCTCAGCACCATCGAACTTTCCATGCTGGCCATGTTGATAGGCCTGATGGTTGCCATCGGGTGCGCCTGGGGTAAAACTGCCGGACCGAGACCGCTACGCTGGTTCATCAATGCATACAT
>JGI24142J45722_1000691_pt1 | contig 18100 bp, 17 predicted proteins | sample BarGraIncu00431A_FD_45722 | JGI IMG/M metagenome (IMG submission 45722) | reverse complement strand
TTTTCATTGGCACCGCTGCCGCAGGTGCTGCCGCCGCAACCAGCGCACTAGAGAACCAGCAATGATGGAAAAAGCGGCATAGATGCAGGTCCCCCGGATCAAACCTCGCCGCCAAAACGCTTGATCAGGTTGGCAACCCACTGGTCGGTCATTTTTTCAAATTCCGACTTGACGAGCGGAGTAATCACCATTTTCAACAAGCCGGGCACGGGCAGCGTGAGTTCGCCCGTGAGACTCAAGACAATTTTGGTTGACTTTTTCTTGTCGGTCAGTTTCCAGCCACCCTCGATCAAGCCGTTGCCTTCGCCCTTGACGGGCGTCCAGTTGATCGTACCTTTCGCCCGGTTGGACACGTATTTGCAGGCAAAAATGGTTTGCAGGTAGAACTGAGCGATGCCAATTTTTTCAAATTCCCAGCGAAAAGTACCATCACCAAGGTCCACCAGTTTGTCCACCTTGGGGTAGTGGCTGGCTGCGGCAGGGATGTCAGACAGCACGTCAAAAACTTCTTTGACACTGGATTTGACCTCAAACTCGTAGCCAAGATCGACATTTACGTTAATGGTCATGGAAAACTCACTCAATGGTTGATGGAGAGTCGCGGACAGCGCAAAGTGTAGAGTTTGACTTTAAAGACCCAGCGCGGCAATGCCCGCCCGAGCGATCTGGGCATCTTCGCTGGATTTCACGCCACTGACGCCGACCGCGCCCAGGCACTGACCGTCTTTCATCACCGGGACACCACCCTCCAGCAGACCCTTGACCTCAGGCGCACTTAAAAAAGAGGCGCGTCCGCCATTCACAATGTCTTCATAGACTTTGCTTTCGCGCCGGCCCAAGGCCGCCGTGTGCGCCTTGGCGGGTGCAATATGGGCGGAAATACAAGCGGCACCATCCAGGCGCTGCAACCACAACAAATGACCGCCATCGTCAACGATGGCAATAGACACCGCCCAATTATTTTTCAGGGCTTCGGCTTCCGCCGCCGCCGCTATGGTCTTGACATCAGCCAGTTCGAGAATAAGTTTGGTTTTCATGAGTTAAAGAATTTTGTTGGCACAGGCGCCAAGCATAACGGCTGCCCCTTACCGCGTGGATGCGTCCAAGCGGTAAGTATCCTTACAAGCTGTAGGCACCCGGTCCAAATAATTGGGGCGGCGGCACCTGACTGACCCTAAAATGAACAATCTATGTATGGTTCAGACCACGAAGGAGCTTGACGATGACTGACAATGTCCAATCTATTGACCGCAGCTATGGCTATGCGGCCTCAGCCGAGCAACGCAACAAGGTGCTGCGCAACACCTACTGGCTACTGGCCTTGAGCCTGGTGCCCACCGTGTTGGGTGCCTGGTTGGGCGTGGCCACCGGCATCACGCGCGCGTTGAGCGGCGGCCTGGGCCTGGTTGTGTTTCTGGGCGGTGCCTTTGGCTTCATGTACGCCATTGAGAAAACCAAGAATTCGGCCGCCGGGGTACCGGTGCTGCTGGGTTTCACCTTTTTCATGGGCTTGATGCTGTCACGCATGATTGGCATGGTGCTGGGTTTCAAAAATGGCCCGGAGTTGATCATGACCGCCTTTGGTGGCACGGCTGGCGTGTTTTTTATCATGGCCAGCCTGTCCAGCGTCATCAAACGTGACATCTCTGGTATGGGTAAATGGCTGTTCGTGGGGGCCATGGCAGTGATGATTGGCGGCATTATCAACGTGTTTGTCGGATCAACAGCGGCCATGATGGCGATCTCGGTGGCAGTCATCGGTATTTTCAGTGCNTACATGCTGTATGACCTGAAGCGCATCGTCGACGGTGGCGAAACCAACTACATCAGCGCCACATTGGCCTTGTACCTGGACATCATCAATGTGTTCCAGGCGCTACTCGCCCTGCTGGGTATTGCAGGTGGTGAGCGGGATTAAAACAGCTCGGCTCCTAAAAAAAGACCCTTCCCGGGTCTTTTTTTCTTGATGGCCTCAATAGTCAACTTCAGTGCAACGCACATCTTGCCGATATAGAGACTATCTTTCTGTCACACACCATGAACGTACGCCTGCTCATCACAACGGTCACCCTGCTGCTGGCGGGCTGCGTCATTCCTGGCATGGAGCCGGACCCGAGAATTGCCCAGCGCGAAGCGGAGGCGAAGGCGATTGGCGGCGCCTGCCGATATGGGCTACGCGGCATTGAGGACTGTTACAGCCTGAATGAAGAGGCATCCAAAGCCGCCATCTTTGACGGCTGGAAAGACATGGACCAGTACATGCGTGAGAACAAAATTGAGGGCATTCGCGCCGCAGTCGCCAAGGCCGAGCAGGTCGAGGTCATCCTCGAAGACAAGAGCGCCAAAACCGTCGTCGCCGATAAAGTGCCTCCAAAATTAACCCCTAAACCTGCGACAGCTGCAATCGCAGCAGCTCACTGATTTTTCCCGATTGGCCCTTGCGTTCAAACTTCCAGGTCAAACACCGCCATGCTCTCCACATGCGCCGTGTGAGGAAACATGTTCACCACGCCCGCAAAAGAACAGCGATAACCCGCCTGATGCACCAGCAGGTCAGCATCGCGNGCCAGCGTGGACGGGTTGCAACTGACATAGACAATGCGTTTCGGAGGCGTCCAACCCGCGGCTCCGACAGTGGCTGGATGACTGATGGGGTCCAGCTTTTGTTGATGCAGTTCAGCCAGCGCCTGCACCAGGGAAACAGCGCCCTCACGCGGCGGATCCACCAGCCATTTGTCAGCCACACCGTCCTGGATCAGTAATTCAGGCGTCATCTCGAACAGATTTCGTGCTACAAAATTAGTAGCTGCTAGCGCTTTGTTGACGGGGGCTAGAGCCTGATTTAGCTTAAAGTTTTCACGCGATCGCGCGACCAGCGCCTCACTGCCCTCCACCCCCAGCACCTCGCGCGCCTGCGTCGCAATCGGCAGTGTGAAATTGCCCAAACCACAACCAGTCAATCACCCGTTCATGCTTTTGCGCATCCAGCAATCGCAACGCGCGCGATACCAACACCCGGTTGATATGCGGATTGACCTGCGTGAAGTCGGTCGGTTTGAACGGCATATGAAGGCCGAACTCCGGCAGGTCATAGCTCAACGCTTCGCCCCCCTCATCAAGCAGATGTGCCGTCTCAGGCCCCTTCGGCTGTAACCACCACTGCACCCCGGCATGGCGGGCGGCAAAGCCGCGCAGCAGCGCCAAATCGCCATCACTCAACGGCTCCATGTGCCGCAGCACCAGCGCGGTGAGGGTGTCGCCACAGGCGAGTTCGATCTGGGGACAGGTCTCCATCGCATCCATCGAGGTAATCAGCCCCCGCAGCGGCAGCAGCAAGTCGCTCACATGCGGTGGCAACACCGGGCACTCTTTCATGTCGGCCACATAGCCGCTTTTGCGCTCATGAAAACCGATCAGTAGCTCGCCCTTTTTACGCACATAACGCACCGACAACCGGGCGCGGTAACGGTAACCCCAGGCCGGGCCTTCAATCGGCCGCAAAATGGTGTCCGCCCTGACCTTACCCAAGTGCCACAGGTTGTCCTCCAGCACGCGCTGCTTGACCGCCACCTGTGCGCCGACGTGCAGATGCTGCATCTTGCAGCCGCCACAAGCGCCTTCATGCAAACCAAAATGTGGGCAAGCCGGCTGCACGCGCTGCGAGGACTCGCGGTGAATCGCGGTCACTGCGCCCTGCTCCCANTTGTTTTTCTTGCGGTGCACATTGGCGCTCACCAGCTCAAACGGTAACGCACCCTTGATAAACACCACTTTGCCGTCGGCACGGNGGGCTACACCCTGAGCCTCCAGATCAAGTGATTCAACCAGCAGCCAGTCGGGCGGAAAATTCTCGGTTTTATGGATGTTGTCGGTCATGGCGCTATTGTCTCAGGCACCGGATGACGTCAAAACAACGTGAGCCCCTCGCAACGCATCGACGGGGCCTAAATCAGGGCGTCCCGTGTGATACCGCGGTGCGCCAGATAGCGTTTGAGCTTGGCCAAGGCCTCGTTCTGGACCTGTCGCACGCGCTCACGCGTCAGGTCCAGACGCGCGCTGAGCACATCCAGCGTTTCAGGCTCGCGGTCATGCAAGCCAAAGCGCCCTTCCAGCACCTCTTTTTCGCGTTCAGACAAAGTGCCAACCCATTCCTCCAGCAAACGCTCCACCTCATGGACCTGCGTCACACCAGACGGGTCCGCCGTGATTTCATCGACCAGTGAATCGCCAAATGTCTGAGTCTCGCCCGAGAGGTCCAGGGCGGCGTCCAAGGACCTGGGCGCCTCCGCCAGGCCCAGCAAATCGGCAACATGGACCGGGTCGCGGCCCAACAAGGCGGCCACATCTTCGACTCGAATGCCATCGGGTCGACTCACCACGAACGCCGCATCACTCTCCAGCGCCCGGCGGGCTCGCAGAACTTGCTGCAGCTCCCTGACCACGTTCACCGGCAGGCGCACCACCCGTCCTTGGCACATCAAGGCACGATCTACCGATTGGCGAATCCACCAAGTGGCATAGGTGGAAAAACGAAATCCCCGTTCCGGCTCAAATTTATCAATGGCGTGCATCAGACCCAGGTTGCCTTCTTCNATCAGGTCCAACAAGGGTACGCCACGCCCCNTATAGGCCTTGGCAATACTCACCACCAGCCGCAGATTGTGTTCAATCATGCTTTGGCGGGCGGCAAAGTCGCCAGCGCGGGCCTTGCCGGCAAGTTCAAATTCTTCTTGCGGCGTGAACAGGGTGGTGCGGCGCACCTGGCGCAGGTAAACGGTCAGCGCGTCACCGGACTCGCCCGCCGCTTCAAGTGCCTCAATGGCTACGCTCGGCAGCGTCGGCGACGTGTGTTCCGATGGTCCATTTTTTACTACCAAATTAGTAGCTTGCTCCCCAATATCAACGGGGGCTAGAGGCCTATTTGTCACATAATCCGACACGCCGCGTGTCGGCACGCTGGGAGCGTTGTCAGGGCCGGGCACGGGGCTTTTTTTCATGGCCCGTTCCCGTACCCATCACCGAGCTGGCAGATACTTGGCCGGGTCAACCGGTTTGCCTTGCCGGCGAACTTCAAAATGCAACTTGACGCGGTCGCTATCGCTGCTTCCCATTTCGGCAATCTTTTGCCCCTTGCGCACCGACTGATCTTCCTTGATCAACAAGGTCTTGTTGTGGGCATAGGCGGTCAGGTAAGTGTTGTTGTGCTTGAGGATAATCAGGTTGCCATAGCCGCGCAGACCAGCCCCAACATAAACAACCCGGCCGTCGGCTGCGGCAACTACCGGGTCGCCGGCCACGCCGCCAATGTCGATGCCTTTGTTCTTGACCTCATCAAATCCGGCCAGCACCGCACCGTTGGTCGGCCAGATCCAGTCGATCTGATCGTCCGCTGTCGGGACAGCAGCGAGCCCAGGCGTCGAATTGGCCGAAGTGGCCGGACTGGCCGATGTGGCAGTCGGCGCTGAAGCGGCCGGCACCGGCGTGGCAGTGGCCGATGTAACGGGCTTGGCGACCACCCCGCTGGCCACACTGGCTGCTGCTGGCGGCACCACCCGCAGCACTTGGCCGACTTCAATAAGATTCATATTGTCAACATTGCTCCAGCGCGCAATATCCTTGGCGGCTTGCCCGTGTTCCAGGCCAATGCGGATCAGGGTGTCACCGGGTTTGACTGTGTAGTAACCGGGCTTGCCTGCATTCTCAAAACCAGGCAACTGCTTGACGTCCTGGGTCGTCGAGTCCACTGCCACCGGTTCAGGCTGGCCCATGCCAACCCCGCGATCTTCCACCGGAGCCCGATTGAGCGCTCTGGAGCCACACCCAGCCAGCATCCCAACAATAACAACAGTAACAAAAGCCAAGCTCAGGCGAGCACTCAAACCAAACATACGAAATCCCTTCATGCGATCCCTGATTTTAAAGGGACAAAGTGAACCGCCTCAAGTACCGTTTGCCGTAGGCCTTGCGGCGTTCTATCAATCACCACCAGCGCTTGCCGCCCTGCCGACCCAGCGCCAGCGNACACCGGCGCCACCAATCGCCCGCCCATGGCCAGTTGATCGACCCAGGCCTGGGGCACGGCTTCACCCCCGGCAGCAGCGATGATGGCCGCGTAGGGGGCGCCCCTAGCATAGCCCACCATACCATCCCCAAACAGAAGATGCAGGTTGGCCAATGCCAAATGCCGCAGATTGTTACGTGCCTTGTCATGCAAACCGCGCAGTCGTTCAATGCTGTAGACCTCGTGCGCCAACCGGCTCAACACTGCCGCTTGATAGCCGCAGCCCGTTCCGATCTCCAGCACGCGTCCCAATTTGCCAGGCGCTCCGTTGCGCAGCAGTTCCAGCATGCGGGCCACCACACCAGGTTTGGATATGGTCTGCCCCAAGCCGATCGGCAGACTCGTGTCCTCATAGGCCTGATTGACCAGCGCCGTGTCGACAAAACGGTGGCGCTCAATGGCCTGCATGGCCGCCAGCACCATGGGGTCGTTGACACCTTGCTGGACGAGCTTGCGCACCATGTTCATGCGAACTGCACTGGAGTCCATCCCCACTCCTCTTGAGGGCGGGTGGCCTGACGGCTTGGCGCCCGGGCTCTGGGCCAGACCTGCAAGCCTCGGGACGGATCGTCTGTCTGTGGGTTTACCCGCCGAGAAATCCAGCCGGACAGGAAAAGGTGGGCGCTCTTTCATGCGAGCGTCAACTTGGCGGCCGTCTGAGCCCAATACCCGAGACTGTCATGGTCGGTCAAATCCACCTTCAGTGGTGTCATGGCAATATGGCCGTGGCTGGTGGCATGAAAATCAGTACCCTCAGCCTCGTCCTTGGCCGNGCCCGCAGCACCGATCCAGTACATGGTGTCGCCGCGCGGACTGACCTGGGTAATCACGGCCTCGGCCGCGTGACGCCGCCCAAGCCGACACAGCTTCACATGGGCGATTTCGTCAAAAGTTAAATTGGGAATATTCACGTTGAGCAGCCAGGGGCTGCTCCCAATCAGGTTTTGCTGAGACATCTGCAAGACCAGATCACGGGCTTTACGCGCCGCCGAGGCCAGATGACTCCAATTTTTCTCAACCTGGGAAAATGCAATAGCCGGTATGCCAAACAGATAACCTTCCATCGCCGCACCCACGGTGCCCGAATAGATCGTGTCGTCGCCCATATTGGCACCGTTGTTGATGCCTGCCAGCACCAAGTCCGGCCGATAGCCCAACAAGCCGGTCAGCGCAATATGCACACAGTCAGCCGGCGTGCCATTGATGTAGCGAAAGCCATTGCTGGCACGGCAGACATACATCGGGGTATGCAGGGTCAAGGCGTTCGATTTGGCGCTGTTATTTTGTTCCGGCGCAACCACCTCGACCTCCGCCACGTCCTTCAGGGCGTCATACAGTGCCACGAGGCCCGGCGCCTGGTAACCATCGTCATTGCAAATAAGAATTTTCATAGTCAAACTGAGTTGATATTCATTGTAGGTGGCGCAGCAGGTTGGNCGNTCAGGTCACGCGAGCGACATTTTTCGAAGTTGCGACCAACTATCATCTACGCAACAAATTAGGAGACTTACCCTCATGCATGCCTGGCTTTGTGAAAACCCCGTGGGCGTCGATGCCCTGTCCTGGAAAGAATTGCCCACCCCGAGCCCGAAGGCGGGCGAAGTACTGATTGAGATCAAGGCGGCCAGCCTGAATTTCCCCGATCTCTTGATCGTGCAGAACAAGTACCAGATGAAACCGCCCCTGCCCTTTGTGCCNGGCTCCGAGTATGCGGGCGTGGTGCAAGTCGTGGGCGATGGCGTGACCCATCTGAAAGTTGGCCAGCACGTGGCCTGCCTGTCNGGNACGGGCGGCTTTGGCACGCACACGGTGGCACCGGCAGCGCTGTGCTTGCCGCTACCGGATGGTTTTCCATTTGTGGATGCCGCAGCCTTCATCATGATCTACGCCACCTCGTACCACGCACTGGTGGACCGGGCGCAGCTCAAGGCAGGTGAGACCGTGTTGGTATTGGGTGCCGCCGGCGGCGTGGGCACTGCAGCGATCCAGATTGCCAAGGCCTGTGGGGCCAGGGTTATCGCGGCGGCCTCGAGCGCTGAAAAATGCGCGCTGTGCCAATCCATTGGGGCCGACGCCACCATCAATTACACCAGTGAGAATCTGCGTGAAGCAGTCAAGACGCTCACCGCGGGCAAAGGTCCGGATGTCATTTACGACCCGGTGGGCGGCGACTTTTCTGAGCCCGCCTTCCGCTCCATTGCCTGGCGCGGGCGCTATCTGGTGGTGGGATTCGCGGCCGGGCCGATTCCCGCCTTGCCGTTCAACCTGGCACTGCTCAAAGGCGCCTCCATCGTCGGCGTGTTCTGGGGCGACTTTGCCAAACGCGAACCCCAGGCCAACGCCGCCATGATGAAGGAATTGGCCCAATGGTATGGCCAGGGCAAAATCAAACCCGTCATCGACAGCACCCTGCCGATGGCGGAACTCAAGGCAGCCTTTGCCCACATGGGCTCACGCGGCGTCAAGGGCAAACTGGTGCTGGTGAACTGACCGGGTCATCGAATCAAGCCAAATCGCCACCGGTTTTGAACATAGTCGCGCCAGAGCCGAAGTTCTTACAAAAATGCACTGAGCGCTACGGGCGAGAGGGGGCGTGACTGATGGTTGGATATATCTTTTCAGCCTCTAGCCCCCGTCCCTACTGCCTAAGCAGCTATAAATTTAGCAGCAAAGAGTCCTGAACTCTTTGCTGCCGAAAGGCTCAGGCGGCTCGCAGCAGTGGCTTGGTCCGCTGGCTGGCGTGCAGCCAGGCACGGCGCAACACGGTCGGCGACTTGGTTTCTTCGGGAATCAGCAGGTAGTTTTGCGCCCGCATCGCCGTCCCCAAGCCGACGCGGCTGGTCACGACGGTCATGGGAATGGACAGCAGCAGTGGCAAGCCGACGGGCAGCAACCAGACCAGGGCGCGTGGGTCGATCATGGCGACGCCGCCAGCCAGCACAGCAATCATCAAACTCATGGGGGCGAGTTGCGCCAGCGCATAACGCCATGGCACTGCCGCCGCTTCGCGCGGGGGCGATTTCCATTCGAGCTTGAGGCCGGTGAGCGCCACCACCACAAACAGCGAATGCGCCAGCATGCGAACGGGCGCCTGCAGCAAGGCAATGAGGGTTTCCAGCATGGCGCTGCGCANCAGGCTGGCCGTGCCGCCNTAAGCCTGCTGCTGGCGGTTGAGCAGCACGGCGGCGAGACCCAGAATGCGCGGCAGAAACAGCATGCACAGCGTCCAGGCCCAGAGCGATACCAACTCGCCGGGCAGCAACATCCAGTTGGCAATCATCGGCGAGCCCGACAGCCACAGCGCCGTGCCCAGCGTCATGAAGCTCAACCACAGAGGCGCTGACAAATAAGCCATCGCCCCGGTGGCAAACATGGAGCGGTGCACCGGATGAATGCCGGGCTCGGCGATCAGGCGCGAGTTTTGCAGGTTGCCCTGGCACCAGCGGCGGTCGCGTTGCAGTTCGGCCAGCAGATCAGGCGGCTGCTGTTCGTAGCTACCCACCAGATCGGCCACCAGCCAGACGTGGTAACCGGCGCGGCGCATCAGTGCGGCTTCCACAAAGTCATGCGACATGATGCTGCCCGACATGCCGCCGGTGCCCGCAATGCGCGCNAGCGCGCAGTGCTGCATGAAGGGTTTGATGCGGATGATGGCGTTNTGGCCCCAGTAGTGCGACTCGCCCATTTGCCAGAACTGCATGCCCAGCGTGAANAGGCGACCCGTCACGCGCGAGGCAAACTGCTGCGCCCGGGCGTGCAGTGTGACATGGCCGATGGCCTGGGTGGCGGTCTGGATGATGCCGGCGGTGGGGTTGGCTTCCATCAGCTTGACCATGGAGACCAGGCAGTCGCCGCTCATCACGCTGTCGGCGTCCAGCACCACCATGTAGCGGTAGTCCTTGCCCCAGCGACGGCAGAAATCGGCCACGTTGCCGGACTTGCGGTCGGTGCGGCGCTTGCGCAGACGGTAGTAAACCTCGATTTGCGGCTGGTCGGGCTGGCTGGCGAGCTGGGCCCGCAACTCTTCCCAGGCGGCGCGTTCGGCTTTCTGGATGGTCGGATTGTTGCTGTCAGACAGCACAAACACGTCAAAGGCCTGGACATGCTTTGTTAGCGCCACCGATTCACAGGTGGCGCGCAGGCCGGCAAACACCGTGCGCACATCTTCATTGCAGATCGGCATGATGATGGCGGTGCGCGTGGTCGCATCGAGCGTATGGTGCTGAACCTTTTTGGCCGACAGGCTGTGGCTGTCGCCCCACAGCATCACGTAAAAGCCCATCATCGCTGTCATGAAGCCCGTCACCACCCAAGCCGACAGCAAGGCAAACAGTGTGGCCTGGCCGTACTGCAAAAAGGCGTTGTCGTAGTCGGGCTGTATGTCCGTGAAGAGACTGGTGGCCAGTACCGTACTGATCACCGTCAGCAGCAAGAACACGGCGCGCCGGCGTCTGGCGGCTTGCTGCCAGGGCTCCGGCTTGTCAGCGATCGAAGCGGCTGGAAGCTCCTGGGCCTGGGCCTGAACCCGCCCCGTCAGCTTGAGGACGGGCCGCAGGGCCGCACTGGCGAGGCTGTTCCAGAAACCTCGCCACGGCCGCGGCACCATGCTGGCGCGATTGACCGGCGGTGCCGTGACTGCATTGGGGTGACGTTCTTCGCGCAAGACGCTGCGCCCGCTGATGGGGCTCACGGTGTGATCAGGTTGGTCCATGTTTCGCTCAGTGTTTGGTTGTTGTGTTGGAGGAAGGCGCGCANCTCGACGGGCTGGGCCGGATTGAGTCGCTGCACGCGCAATGTCATGCGCCAGGCGCCGGTGGCCGGGTTCTTGTAGGCCAGGCTTTCAGTCACGNGGCCATTGGCGTTGGCGGTAGCGATGGCCTTGACCGGCGCGTCCTCGGGCAAGGCGTCCAGGGCCGGGCCGGCAAAATCAATCACGAACTGGATTTGCTGGCCCAGGGCCTCGGCTCCGAGCTTGGTGTAGCCCGTGCCGCGGCGCGATTGCGTGACCCAGCCGTTAGGCGGCAACTGCTGGTTTTTGCCCTGCCAGTGAATGGTGTAGGCGAAATCCAGCGATTGGCCCGGCTTCGGGCTTTTTGCCGGGACCCAATAGGCGGCCACGTTGTCGTGGGTTTCGTCGGGCGTTGCAAATTGCAGCAGCTCGACCCGGCCGGCGCCCCAGTCCCCCAGCGGCGTCACCCAGGCGCTGGGTCGGAGTTCATAGCGGGCTTCGGTGTCTTCGTAGCTGTTGAAAGCGCGGTCGCGCTGCATCAGGCCAAAGCCCTTCAAGCTCTTCATGCTGAACGAGGTCGTGACGGGGGCGGCCGGGTTTTGCAGCGGTCGCCACAGCCATTCGCCTTCGCCGGTGGCGATCATCAAGCCATCGGAGTCATGCACTTTCGGGCGAAAGTCGCCGGGGCGGGGCTGGTTCTCGCCGAAGAAGAACATGCTGGTCAGNGGTGCCAGGCCCAGTGTCGCGACCGGCGTGTCGGTCGGTCGCATGAAGATGCGGGCGTGCACTTGCGTCACGGTCTGCTCGCCCGGCGTGATGTCGAAACGGTAGGCGCCGGTCATGCGCGGCGAATCCATCAGCGCATAGATGGTGAGTTGCTTCGCATCGATGGCCGGCTTTTCAAGCCAAAACTCGGTAAAGCGCGGGAACTCTTCCTTGGCGCTCCCCGCCGTGTCGACCGCCAGGCCGCGCGCGGACAGGCCGTAGCGTTGGCCGGTGCCCAGCGCCCTGAAGTAGCTGGCGCCGGAAAAAACGACCAGTTCATCCTTGTACGTCGCCGAGTTCAGGTTGTTGAAGGCGCGCAGGCCACCGAAGCCGAGATTGCCCCACGTCTGCGGTGACAGCTTGTTTTTTCCGAAGTTGAAGTCGGCCGGGTTGTAGGGAATCGGCTTGATACCCTGCGGGGTGATTTCATGGACGCGAACGGAGTCGCCGCTTTTCCCGACGTGGAAAAAATTGGCTTCATACGGCAGCTTGTCCGCCCGCCACAAGGTGCTGTCTGCATTGAAGCGGATGTCACGGTAGCCGTCGTAGTCAAGATTGGCGAGTTCCGCCGGAATCGCGTGGCTTGCCGGTTTGAAGGGNGCCTGGGCTTGCTGGCGGGCGAGCCCGGCGACATCGTCGAGCGTCCACGCCTGCGCCTGACCGGCAACGAAGGCCAGGACGCTGGCGACTATCAGGGCAACAAAGCGGGCTGCAAAAGCTGGTTTGCGAAGGTAAAAATAAGGGAGGCAAATAGTCTGCATGCCAATACTAGTGCAAACCCTATGCCAGCCTGGAAAAACCTATTTGAATCAATAGCTTGAGGCTTCTTCTGAATTAACAGTCCGAAAAACAAGCGAAAAGCCAGCGCCAACCGTTGTTTTTGTCGCCAAAGAGCGACAACATCCGGCTTGTAAAGATGAAATCCCTTTTAAATCAATCGCTTAGGGCTGTCGCCTGCGAGCGACTCAGCTTCAGACGGCGGCTGAGGCCGGGCCGCTGTTGTCGGCCTTGAACAGCCCGGGCGTCAAGCCGTGCTTTTGCATCAGGCGGTAAAACTCGGTCCGGTTGCGGTCGGCCAGACGGGCGGCGTCGGCCACATTGCCATCGGTGAGCTTGAGCAGGCCCACCAGGTAGTCGCGCTCATAGCGTTGCCGGGCCTCGGCCAAAGTCAGCACCTCCACGCTGGGCGAGCGCAGGGCGCGCTGAACCAGGGCCAGCGGCACCAGCGGCGAGGTCGACAGGGCGCAGACCTGCTCCACGACGTTGTAGAGCTGGCGCACATTGCCCGGCCAGGCGGCGGTGGTCAAAGCGATCAGGGCCTCGGGCGCGAATCCGCTCAGGCGCTTTTTGTATTTGCCGGCCAATTTGACCAAAAAATAGTTGGCCAGCAGCGCGATGTCCTCGCGCCGCTCGGACAGCGGCGGCAAGGTCAAGGTGACGACATTGAGCCGGTAGTACAGGTCGGCGCGGAATTGGCCCTCGGTCATCGCCAGGTCGAGGTCGCGGTGCGTGGCCGAGATGATGCGCACATCCACGGGAATGGACTGGCTTGAGCCCAAGGGCCGCACCATGCGCTCCTGCAGCACGCGCAGCAGCTTGACCTGCAGCGCCGACGGCATGTCGCCGATCTCGTCGAGCAGCAGGGTGCCACCGTCGGCCGCCTGAAACAGCCCGATGTGATTCGCCACGGCGCCGGTGAACGCACCCTTGACGTGGCCAAACAGCTCCGACTCCAGCAAGGGCTCCGGAATGGCGCCGCAGTTCACCGCGATGAACGGTTTGCTGGCGCGCGAGCCGGCCTGGTGAATCGCCCGGGCCAGCAGTTCCTTGCCGGTGCCGCTTTCGCCGCGCAGCAGCACGCTGGCGTCCGATTGCGCCACCATGTGCGCTTCCGCCAGCACTTCCGCCATGCGGCTGGAGCGGCTGATGATCTGGTTTTGCCACGCCTGCGGGCTACCGGGCTTGACCGAATGCGCTGGGGCGCTGAGCGACAGCGCCTGCGCAATCTTGTCGAGCAGGCTCTTGCCATCGAAGGGCTTGGTCAGGTAGGAGAAGACGCCGCGCTCGGTGGCCTGCACCGCATCGGGAATCGTGCCATGGGCGGTCAGCAAAATAACCGGCAACGAGGGGTGTTGCGCGCGAATGTCGTCAAACAGGGCCAGGCCGTCGCGGCCCGGCAGACGCACGTCACTGAGCACCAGTTGCGGCCGCTCGATATGCAGCCGGGTCATGGCGGCCTCGGCCGAGGTGACCGCCGTCACGCGGTAGCCCGCCGCCGTGAGCCGGATGGTCAGCAGACGCAGCATGTCGGCGTCGTCGTCAACCACCAGCAGATGGGGGCCGGCGACGAGCGGCGCCGTGCTGGGCGGCGTGACAGGGGGGGTGGGCAAATCGCTCATGGCGCTGCGGGGCGGGTGCCACGATTGCCCGGCGCCGGGGCGCTGGCCGCGGGCGGACGGCTCGTGAGGCTGCGTTCGATCGCCTTGAGTGCTTCCAGCCGCTCGTTGGTCTGATCCAGCCGGCGCTGCACGTCGCGCGTCTGCTGCGTTTGTTTCTCAAGCTGCTCTTCCAGGCGGCGCTGCTCGCCGTAGCGCGAAGCCAGCAGGCCTGCCAGCGGATGCAGCGTCTGCGCCTCGGTGTCGGCATTGGCCAGCACGCGGCCCAGCAGTTCCTGGGCACGTATGAGTTCACCCAGCTGATGAAGCTGGCTCAGGACCAGGGCCAGCTGCAACTGTTGGGTCGGGCCGGCCGCGTCGCCCAGCCGGATCACTTCCTGGCTCAATTCTGCNGGCGCCAGCCGGCGCACCCGGTCCGCATAGGCCAGCATGCGTGTGACGGCGTCAGTCGCCTGCGGCGCGGCCGGGCTGACCGGCGATACCGACGGGCAGCGCTGGGGGTTGGCGGCAACCGACGGCGTGGCTATTGCGCCCGCCGCGTCGTCACCGCGCTGGCCGAAACGGCCAGCGCAGCCGACTGCCAGCACCGATACAGCGATGGATGCCAGCAGACCGAGACGGGCCAGGCGACGGGAGTGTCGAAAATCAGGACTTGAAAACATGGGGAAACTCGATTCTGAAGTGGGCACCGACTGGATCCGGCAGCAACTCGATGCGTCCGCCGTGCGCGGCAATGTATTCGTGCACGATGGACAGACCAATGCCGCTGCCCCGCACCACGTCGCTGGGTTGGCGCTCGCCACGGTAAAACGGCTCAAAAATCCGCTCGCGATCAGCCAGGGCCACACCTACACCCTGGTCGTGAATGTCGATGCGGACCAGGCCCGGCAGTTTACTCAGCTCAAGGCGGATCTCGCCTTTCAGCGGTGAGTAGCGGATGGCATTGGACAGCAGGTTGGCCAGCACCGTGCCGATTTTTTCGGGGTCCAGCTCCACCAGGATCGGCTTGCCGACGATGGTGACCGACAGCTCACGGGCGCGCCATTGCAGACGCTGCGCGTCAACCTGCGCTTCAACCAGCTCCAGCAGGTCGGTCGTCTGGCGGTGCAACTGGCGGGCCTCAAACGCCGCGGTGTTAAAACGCAGCAGGTCTTCAATCTGGCCCTGCAAGACACCGGTGTTGTGCCGCAGGATTTGCGCGATTTCACGCTGCTCACGGCTCAGTTCGCCGGCCACGCCGTCCTCCAGCAGGGAGACGCCTTCACGCAGCGATGCCAGCGGGGTCTTGAGTTCATGGGAAATATGGCGCAAAAAGCGTGCTTTGTCGGCGTCGAGCTCGACCAGTCGCAGGCGCAGCCAGTTCAGCCGCTGCCCCACCATGGCCAGGTCGGACGGACCCCGAATGGCGATCACCTGATCGAGCCGGTTTTCACCCAGGCCGACGATGGCGTGTTCCAGACGCTTCAGGGGCACCGTGAACCAGATGCCGAAAGCCAGCGCCATGGCGACCGCCAGTACGATGGCCCAGGTGACTTGCTGCGCCAGGTGACTTCGGCTGTCTTCGAGCTTGGCTTCCAGCGCCTGGTTGCGCTGCTGGATGGTCTTTTGCACCTGCACCGCGATGGCNGAATTGACACGATCGAGTGNGCGAAACTCCTGTGCTATCTGGCGTTCCCGCTCCAGCGCGGTATCGGGCGCGCCGGTCAACAGGTCGCCAGCAGCTTGCAGGTGCGCCTGCCACTGCTGCTTGGGCCCGCTGGGCAGGCCTTGTGCTGTCAGGCTGGCCAGGAGGGTGGCGGCCTCGCGCGCCTGGTCGGAAAAGCGCACGCGCAGGACGCGGTCGTCCAGCACCACCGACTGGCGCGATGTGCGCTCCATTGAAACGCTGAGCTCGCTCAGTGACTGGGCGAGCCGGCTGAGTTCCAGCGATTGGGACGCGCCGTCGCGGCTTTGCAGNGTGAGTTCTTCCAGCGTNAACAGGGCGCGCAACGAGGCCGCACCCAGCAAAGCGGCAATCAGCAAAAAAGCGATCACCAGCAGTTGCCGGAACGAAAATTTCTGCAGCATCTTCAAAGGCTAGGGGTGCGGTAGTGAAGGCGGTGCCAGTGCAACGAGGCCGCTTCAGACAGCACCCGTGTGTTGTTGGTGCTTCACGGCGTGGCAAGGAAGCTGGCACCATGACTCAAAAATTCATTGTAGATCAATGACCTTGCCGCCGGAAAACCAATAAATGCCATCGCCATGATGGCCTTCATGCTTCAACTGGTAGACCGGCTATGGCCAATGCTAAGCAGGGGTCCCTCGCCCAGCTTGAAGACACTGACGACTTGTTCCAGATGGCCCGCCTGATCCTGCATGGATTGCGCGGCGGCAGCGGCCTCTTGTACCAGTGCCGCATTTTGTGGGTGACATTGTTCATTTCGGCAATCGCATCGTTGACACGCTCGATGCCGGCGGTCTGCTCAACGCTGGCGGCGGCAATGTCACCCATGATGTCGGTGACGTGGCGGATGCTGTCAACGATTTCAGTCATGGTGGTGCCGGCCTGATGGACCAAGGTGCTGCCGGCATCGACTTTGTCGACCGAGTCGCCGATCAGCGTCTTGATCTCATTGGCCGCGGCAGTTGAGCGCTGTGCCAGGCTGCGTACTTCCGCGGCGACGACCGCAAAACCGCGCCCCTGTTCACCGGCGCGCGCCGCTTCCACTGCCGCATTCAAGGCCAGGATGTTGGTCTGGAATGCGATGCCATCGATGACGCCAATAATGTCGCCAATTTTTTTCGACGATGCATTGATGGACTCCATGGTATGGACCACTTGCGCCACCACGGCCCCGCCTTTGACCGCGACCTCGGATGCGGAAATGGCAAGCTGATTGGCNCGCCGCGCATTGTCGGNATTCTGGTTGACCGTGGANGTGAGGTCTTGCATGGAGGACGCGGTCTTCTCCAACGAACCGGCCTGCGAGTCGGTCCGTCTGGACAAATCGAGATTGCCGCGGGCAATCTCACTGGAGGCGCTGAAGATGGTGTCGGTGCCCTCGCGCACCTGGCCGACGACTCGCACCAGGCTTTCATTCATGTCTTGCAAGGCCTGCTGCAGCTCGCCCATTTCGTTGTTGGAGTTAACCGAGATTTTCTGCGTCAGATCGCCAGCCGCAATGTTGCGTGCCACCTTCACCCCGAACTCCAGCGGCTGGGTGACGACTTTGCGAATGAACGGGTAGATCAGCATCAGCACCGGAATGCAGGTAATGAAGGCGGCAAGAATCGACTTCAGACGCTGATCAGCCAAGCCCGCGTTGACCTGATCGAGCGAGACTTTCATGCTGACCGCACCCAGCACGGTGTTCTCAGGCACCAGGTGACAGAGCGTGCAATCCTTGCCCAGGGAATTTTTCATCGCCATGGTGGGACGCACCGCTCGCAGATATTCACCCTTGCCGTCGGATTCGACCTGGATGACTTCCTTGCCCGTCTGCAGCACCTGTTTTTCAAGCGCGTCCGGATTGCCGTCATCCTTGGCGGTGCCGGGCCCAAAGAGCTTGCTGACGCTCTCGCCGCGCAGCACGCGCACGTCACGAATGGAGCCGAGCTGCTTGACCTGATCGAGAAACACATCGCGCTGNGCCACGGTGCCGGTCACCATCATGCCNGTGAGTCCNGCCATGGTGGCNTTGTGCATGCTGAGGGAAAATTCGCGCGCCTGATCCAGGGCCGCCTCGCGATAAACATAGCCTTGCCAGACGATCACCCCAGACCACACAACAATCAGGGCGGCTCCGATGGTGGTCAAGAGCTGTACCCAGATTTTGAATTTAGCGACGCGCAAGGTGTGAGTCCTCATTGGATCGAATGAAAAAGCCGATGATTTTACCGTGGGGTGCCCTGGCCAGGCCCTTTTTTCTGTTTTCTGGTGACCCCGCCGCGTCCTCGGTGCGGGTGATGGCGAAATTACTGAATTGCTGCGACCAGCCGCAGCCCACAAATCAGCTGGGCTAGTTCTTTAGAACTAGGTGAGCGGCGGCGCGCATAGTTCTTTTTTTTTAGAAAGACCTGTTCCATAGAGGGATAGCGTCGCAGGGTCGCAAAACCTAAAGTCATGTCAATCCAAAAAGGAGTTTTTGACATGACCAAGAAAGGGCAAGC
>JGI24142J45722_1000669_pt1 | contig 18472 bp, 16 predicted proteins | sample BarGraIncu00431A_FD_45722 | JGI IMG/M metagenome (IMG submission 45722) | reverse complement strand
AAGTATCTTGAAGTACCTATATATTCTTAGATAATGTAGTAATTTAATACTTAGGCTATTCAACTGACTTATGAATTTTCACTCACAAGCCACTATCCCTTAGGGTAGTTGGCAGTTGACCTGTTGAATGATGTCATAAACAAGTTTTTGAGTTTTTAGACCCTCCACAGCATCAATAGTAGGTTGGGTATCGCCAATTATTGAATTAATAAAATGCATTATGGCATCTTCAAATCCCCTGCGCTTTAAGATTGTATCCCAGGAAGGAGATGTACTTGTTATTAACTTTCCATCCTTTTCAACTTCCATTGTATCCATATTTTTAACTCTTATTATGGAATTTTCAGCTACAAACTCCAGTTGCTCCAAATTTGATCCCGTATTCCTGTGCATGCCTACAAAAATCTGTTTATTATTTTGGCTCTTATAAAAATGTTGAGCATAGATTAATTGTTTCTCCGCGTTAACTTCGCTCCAGCCCTTTATATTGCTGTCAGGTTCTCCAATCCAACGGGCAGTATCAACTAAGTGAATATAATCATCAAGCAAGGTAAATTCAAAATCCTTGGGTCCAATTCCATTTACTCTGTGTTTTTCAATACGTACCCAAGCAGCATTATTTGCTTCCTGCTTTGCCTTTACATACATAGGCGCAAATCTTCGATTAAAGCCTACCATTATTTTTCTTCCATATTTTATACTTAATTCTGCTATCTTTTCTGCTTCCTCCAAGGTAGATGCTAAGGGCTTATCTACGTAAACATCTTTTCCTTTTCTTAGTGCCTCTGATACAATTTCAAAATGAGAAGCCGTTGAACTATGAACGAAAACTGCATCGCATTCTTTAATTAAATCAGATAAATTAGCAAAATCATTAATACGATACCACTTACAAATTTCTTTTCTTTTAGTTTCAGTTGGGGAATAGGCACCAATCAGAGACCAAGCTGTTTCTTTTGTAAGAAAAGGCAAATATACCTTTTGAGCTATGTTTCCAAGACCCACTATACCAATACGAAGTTTGTTATTTATTTTAATCATCTCCCAATATTTTTAACTTGCTATTTTTTAAGAATATAAGATTACACCAACTATTGTACTATTTTTTTATCATCTTTTGTAATTTTATTCTTCGTCACTATTATTATATTGATTAAAATACATATTATAGTATTTTCCTTTTTTATATATGAGCTCTTCATGATTTCCCATCTCTATAATTTGTCCGTCATCTATAACCATTATTTTATTTGCATCTCTTATAGTACTTAGCCTGTGAGCTATAATAAAACTAGTTCTTCCATGCATTAATTTAAGCATTGCTTCTTGTATTCTAAGTTCAGTTCTAGTATCAACACTACTAGTAGCCTCATCCAATATCAATATAGATGGATTTGTTAAAATTGCTCTGGCAATGGCCAAAAGTTGTCTTTGTCCTTGACTGAGATTACTTCCACTCTCAGAAAGTATTGTTTCGTAACCCTTAGGAAGCCTTTTTATAAATTCATGTGCATTTGCCATTTTAGCTGCATTTTGTACTTCTACGTCTGTTGCATCTAGGTTTCCATATTTTATATTTTCTTTTATAGTTCCTGTAAAAAGATAGGTATCTTGAAGAACTATGCCAAAACACCTTCTAAGGCTATCTCTTGTATATTCCCTTATATCAACCCCATTAATATATATTATTCCACTTGTAACATCATAAAATCTTGTAAGTAAATTTACAATTGTAGTCTTCCCTGCTCCTGTTGGTCCTACAAGTGCTATACTTTCGCCACTCAGTACTTCATAATTAATATTTTTAAGAATGTTTACATCTTTTCTATATCCAAAATACACATTATTAAATTGAACATGTCCTTTGGATTCATTAATTTCTTTTGGCGTTTTTACATCTTCTGTTTCTTCCCCCGCGTCCAGTATTTCAAATACTCTTTCAGCTCCTGCCACAGCAGATTGCAGTGTATTAAATATATTTGCCAAGTTATTAAGTGGTCTTACGAATTGCCTTGAATAACTTAAAAAGCTTGCAATTACACCTACTGTAATCATATTGTCTACTGCTAGAATTCCACCTACTCCAGCCACTGCTGCAAACCCAATGTTATTTATAACATTCATAATCGGCATCAAAAATCCAGAATATATTTGAGCCTTTAATCCAACTTCACACAATCTTTCATTTATTTTATCAAATTCTTTCACTGTTTTATCTTCATGGTTAAAAGCTTTTATAATGTAATTTCCAGAGATAGTTTCTTCAATCTGTCCGTTAAGTTTTCCAAGTTCCATTTGCTGAGATTTAAAAAGCTTACCTGTCTTTTTTGCAATGGAGCGAGTTAATAAAAATACGAGTGGTACTGTAATTAAACTTGCCACAGTTAATATAGGACTTAAAATTATCATCATAGTAAAAGACCCTAATATAGTTATAACTCCTGACATAAGTTGAATAACAGATTGAGAAATAGTAGAGCTAACATTGTCAATATCATTTGACAATCTACTCATAATATCTCCATGACTGTTTGAATCAAAAAAAGCCATTGGGAGCTTTTGGAGCTTTAAAAACAAATTATTTCTCATAGTTTTAACTATTCTTTGACTGGAACTTGCCATGGCAAACCCTTGAAATAGATTTATAGCCGCATCCACTAAGTAGGATATTAATAAAGCAATTACAATTATACTCAAAAGATTAAAATCTACTTTTCCATTTTTAGTTGACATAACATTCACTGCGCGCCCTATTAGATACGGTCCCATAAGTACTATGGCAGAATCAATTATTATAAATATAAATATTATTATTAATGGTTTTCTTTCAGCTCCAAAATAGCTCCACAGTCTTCTAACAGTCTTTCTGAAATTTTTAGGTTTTACTACTGGTACCATATTTCTTCTTCCAACTCCACCACCTTTAAATGGTATATTAACACTATTATTGTTATCTTTATATTTATTATCAGTCATCTACAGCATCTCCTTTCCAATTTGAGAAAGGAAGATATCATTGTAGATATCACAACTCTTTAAAAGCTGCGCGTGGCTTCCAATACCTTTAATTTCCCCGTTATCTAAGACTATTATTTTGTCAGCTCCCATTACAGAAGTTATTCTATGTGATATTAAAATGCAAGTTAAATCCNTAGCATATTTTTTTAAACTCNTCCTTATTTTCACCTCTGTATCTGTATCCACAGCGCTGGTTGCATCGTCAAGTATTAGAATTTCAGCCTTTTTTACTAATGCTCTTGCTATAGATATACGCTGCTTTTGTCCCCCAGAAAAATTAACACCGCCCTGTCCAATTTTAGCATTATAACCTTCTGGAAGTTTATCAATAAATTCATGTGCATCAGCCACTTTTGAAGCCGATTTAATTTCTTCAAAACTTGCCTTCTCACTTCCCCATTTTATATTGCCAAGTATTGTGCCTGAAAACAGCAGCGCCTTTTGTGGTACTACTGCAATTTTCTCCCTCAATGACTTTATATCTAACATTTTAATATTCACACCATTAACTTTTATTTCTCCACTTAAAGTATCATAGAATCTTGGAATTAAATTCACAAGAGTACTTTTACCTGAACCAGTTGATCCTATTATTCCAACAGTTTCTCCCTTTAGGCAAGTAAATGATATATCCTTTAATATGGGCTCCTTATCTTTATTATATGAAAAAAATACATGTTCAAAGTCAACTCTTCCTCTGCACTTAGAATTTTCCATAATTTTCTTTCCGTTAATCATGCTATCCTTTTCTGAAAATACTTCACTAATACGCTGCGAAGATGCTCTAGCGCGTACAAACATTGTAAAAACATTAGTTACCATCATAAGTGAAAATAATATTTGTGTCATATAATTTGTAAATGCAATTATTTGTCCCACATGCATATTACCTTTATTTACATTTATGCCACCTATCCAAATCACGAGTACTATTCCAACATTTACTACGAGTCCAATAATCGGGGTAAAAACAGCTGTTATTTTCATAGCTGCTGTAGAAGACTGCGTAAGTTGTATATTCTTCTTTTGGAATCTTTCTATTTCATATTCAAATCGATTAAAAGCTTTAACTACTCTTACCCCCGATAAATACTCTCGCATAACTCCATTTACACTATCAAGTGACTTCTGTACTTTAATAAAATAAGGATATCCAAGTTTCACATTGCCATATATAAGAATAGCTATAACTGGTACAATTGAAAACAAAATCATAGATAGCCGTAAGTTTAGCCTTGTAGCCATTATAATACTTCCAATACCTACAATAGGTGCTTTAACTAATATCCTCATAAGTCCATTAACAAAATTTTGAACCTGTGTTACATCATTTGTAAGCCTTGTCACTAGAGTAGCTCCTTCAAATTTATCTATATTTTCAAAAGAAAACCCTTGAATTTTCTTAAACAAATCAGATCTCATTTCTGTTCCAAGCTTTTGTGAAACATTGCTGGAGATAACATTACGAATAGATGCTGCTATTGCTCCAAATCCAGCAATAATGAGCATAATAATACCCATTTTAATTACATAATTTAAATTTTTATTTGCAACTCCCACATCTACAATCTTAGACATTATTGTTGGTTGCATCAAATCACAAAATGCTTCTAGTATTACAAAAAAGACTGCCGTACAAAATCCCATACAATACTTATGAGCATATACTTTAAAATAACCCAAAGTAGATTCCCCCTGTACTAATTATATATTCCTAAACATATTTCTTTTAATTAAATTCTAACCCCTAACCTTTCCCCCATTTTTTGCCATAAGTACATTTATTATTCCAAACCTTCTATTTTTATTGTACTACAAATTTTATTATTTTACTTTTATTATACCTATAGTGTAAAAAATTTTGCTAAATATATCTGTTTCCCATTCTTCATTTAACGATATACTGTTTTGTTTGATATGAAGTCATACTCATCATCATTGCTATAGTCTCTGAACTGTGCAATCCATCCTTCAAACTATTATTGAATTAATACCATATTTAAGTATATTTATTTAGCTGATATCCTATTTAAAATATAGAAAAAATGGTATAATTTATTATGGTTGCATATATTGTAAAACACGTTACATACAATAATGTATGATTATGTGCAACAAAGATTATTTGTATTAGGGGAGGCAATATATGCAAAATATAAAAAGAATGCCTTTAATCGCAATGATTATAATGGCATTTGTATCCTTTTCAAATTTGTTAGGATTAAATATTGCAGGATTATCAGTTTTAATTGGAGTGGCATTTTTTTTTGTTAATAAAGCTTTTGAAAAGCAGCCCTTTAGACACAGTGGACTTGATATAAAAGAGATTGGAACTAATTTAAAGGACAGAAAAATTTGGATTTGGGTTGCGCTACCTTTAATTATGGATGCAGTTAGTATTGTAATATCAAAATTATTTTTACCTGAATATATAGCACATGTACTTGCAAGAACAGAGATTTTTGTTTCATTTGATAAAATTACATTATTAGTATTCCAGCTTGCAGTTCTCGCTTTAGGAGAAGAAATTGCGTGGCGTGCTTTCTTCCAAAAGCAGTTGTACAAAACCTTGCCAATTATGCCTGTACTGATTATTTCTTCAGTATTATTTGCTTTTGGCCATTTTTCGGATGGGAATATTATCATAGTGATGTATGATATTTTCTTTGTTTTTATTAATAGTATTTTATATGGAATCATTTTTTATAAATCAAAAAATGCGTGGACTAGTGCAATATCACATTTTGCTGCCAATCTATTTAGTGTTATCGTCCTAGTATTCCTTTAATACCAGTTCAGTAAACTTTAATGTTACAAAAATGTACTCTTATTCTCATAGGAGATAACTAAAACCAAACTCCCCATTAAAAGATATTGTGTTGCATCTTTTAATGGGGAGTTTGTCAGATTATAAACAAACTTATAAAATCTTTTCTCTTTCATTTTCAAATATGTAACATGTCTTGCATTTGCCCTCTAAACCATTGTATGAAAATCGTTGTTCATATGATAACGGTAATGGAATTAATCAGCCCACAAATGGTCCTTTTATAAATAATTATCAGCCATTGCTCACTNCCGAACCTCCGAAGAACTGGAATCCATTGAATGCACCAGATAAAGAGCTTGAATTTTATGGGTACCCATCTAGGCCTTCCGACAAACATCAATTTGAACCCTGGAAAAAAATTGTATTAGCTAAGTTTCATAAAGGTCCAGGCATTCCGTATCCAAGTTTAGGAATTTCTAATACAAGAATTGTACAATCGGTTCCAAAACCGGCTCCACAACCCGTACCACAACACTAAATACTTTGTAAATGAAAATAAAAAGAGCTATCTATATAGAAATTAATTTCTATATAGAGATAGCTCTTTTTCTTCAGCATTTAAATTTTGAGATTTATTTAACCTTACTTTAGCAATATAATCAACTAGCTTCATCGCAAATTTAAGTACCTGTTATTAATATATTTTTCTAAAATGCGAATATATGTTCTCATCGTGGTAATAATATTATTATTACATATATTATTTCACTGTAAAATTTGATATACTTAGGAGTGTTAAAATGAGTTTTAAAAAAGATCTAAACAACATTCATGACAAAAGCTACAAAGATTTATTTTCTACTAAGGATGCTTTTTTATCCTTTGTTAACACCTTTATTCAAGGAGAATGGGTCGATAAGTTAGAAAAAGACAAATTAATACTTATTGATAAATCATTCATTACTGCTGATTATGAAGAATTAGAATCTGATATAGTATATCAGGCAACTATTGGGAAAGAGAACGTAATATTTTATGTTCTTCTAGAGCTACAATCCAGTGTAGATTACAGCATGCCAATACGGTTGTTAATGTATATGGTAGAACTATGGAGAGATGTATTAAGAGATAGTAAGAAAGAGGAAATTAAAAGAAAGAATTATAGACTTCCTGCAATCATTCCCATAGTTCTTTATAATGGTAAGAAAAATTGGACCTGTTCTAGAAATTTCAAGGATATTTTAAATGAAAGTCAATTATTTGAAGATAATGTTGTAGACTTTAGATACATACTAGTAGATATTAACAGATACTCTAAGGAATGTTTATATGAGTTTAAAAATATTGCCGCAGCTATATTTTTATTAGATCAAGATATAAATGCCATAGAGTTTTTAGAAAGATTGAAGAATATAGTAATTAATTTTAATAAATTAACTCCTGAGGAAAAATTATTATTAAAAGGATGGATTAAAAATACAACTAATAATAATGAGCTAGTTAATATGAATGATTTAGTAGAAGATATATTTAACAAAAATGAAGTTGAGGAGGTAAACACCATGGTTTCTAATGCATCAAAAATCTTTGATAAATTAAAAAGCGATGCAATTAAAGAAGGACTAGATGAGGGTAAGAAAGAAGGTAAGAAAGAAGGTAAGAAAGAGGGCAAGAAAGAGGGCAAATCCGATCTGCTTATAAAGCAGCTAATAAAAAGATTTAATGGACTTTCTGATTACTATGTAGAAAAGATTAAAAAATTGCCTGAGGAGTCTATTGAGCTGATAGCAACGGATATCTTTGATTTAGAAAGCGTTGATGATATAAAAAAATACTTATAAAAAATTTACATTATATGAAAATATAGAGAACATGGAGATTATACTCGCCATGTTCTTATTTATAATTTTCTTGATTCTTTTGTAGATTTATCATTAAAATTAATGGATACCCCTTAAAAATTATAATCCATTTTCCACTAACCATTTCATAATGCTTTCTTCTCTTTTCTTAATATCGTCATGCTGTGCATCGTATTTACGCATTATCTTCTGTGCAACAATATTTCCATCTACCATATACAATATTCTTTCGGTTTTTGCTGCCACCTTTACATCATGCGTAACGAGCATTACGCTTGTCCCTTTTTTATTAATCTCTGCAAGAATTGACATAATCTCTGCTGCCGATTTGGAATCTAATGCTCCGGTCGGTTCGTCTCCAAATATTATATCCGGATCATTTATAAGTGATCTGCAGATACCGGCTCTCTGAAGCTGTCCACCAGATGCCTGGGTGATATTATTATCTGCAAGCTTTTCAATTCCTGTCATTTCCAATAGTTTTTTTGCTTTTAGATTTACCGCATTTTTATCCGCATCTTTTGATACAAGAGCAGGAAACATAACATTGTCAATCACTGACAGATTTTTTAAAAGATTAATATCCTGAAAGATAAATCCCATGTTATCAAGCCTGATCTTCGCCAGTTCTTCTTCTTTTAGTCCAACTATTTCACGCCCTTTAAATTTCACACTACCAGAAGTAAGTCTATCCATACTGCTTACATTATATAGTAGTGTTGACTTCCCGCTTCCGGATGGCCCCATGACCGATACGAATTCACCTTTTTCTATCGCTAGGTTTACATCCTTTAGGATATGAAGCTCATTATTTTTCCCTAATTCTACTTTTTTGTTCATACTTCTTGCTTCTAAAATATTGCTCATATATATTCCTCCCATGTCAAATATTCAAATCAAAATCTATATCCACAGCCACCCGGTCATGCCTTATTTTTCAGCAGTTCTAACTTCTTAAAACTACAGATAAATCATCTTCTACTGTTACCTTACAGCACACAGATATGGTAACTCCAACTATTATAATCAGCGCTAAAGGACATAGCAGTAAGGTCTGCCATGCAACAACTACAAATTGAATTCTTGCAGCTCCCATAGAGGACATTGCCATACTTACAAGAAACTCCCCTAAATAATTAGAAGCCAGCACTCCAAATATGATTCCCAATATCAGTACCATCAAAGTTCCTGCCATATATTGATGTTTAACATTTTTAGAAGTTAATCCCACACTTCGCATGATTGCAATCTGGGACATATCCTTTGACAATAACATCTTAATGAATAATGCAGTTATAAGTATAACAATTATTACTGCAATTGCGATTCCGCATATAACAATTGTGCTCATCTGATCAATCATATTTCCAAGAGTCTGCTTAGTATATTCTTTCATATCATTTACCTGGGCAGAATCATAGGTATTCTGATAGTAGTCCATTTTCTTTCTAATATCGACGCCCATGGCCACGTCCACGTTCACAATATACCAAAGAACGGCATCTTCATTTAAACCAAGACTGGTATCCGCCTTTGCAGTTTTCCCACCATTTGTAATATCTTGATAAATACCACATACTTTCATAGTCTTTTCTGTCCCGGAAACCTTTACTACTACTTCATCCCCCACTTTCTTATTTAATACGTCTTTTGACGCATTTACATAGGAAATTGAGATTTCCCCTTCACCCTTGGGTGCTCTTCCGTTCAGATAAGTTAATGGAAATGAGGAAAAATCTCCGGTTTCAATATTAATATAGTCAAAGGATCCCTCCGCATTTTTGACCTGATAGGAACATGTGATGTATGGAGCATACTTTTTAATATCCGAATCATTCTTCAGCTCTTCCTGCAGCTTTTTAAAGTCTTCTGTAATCGTATCTGTCCTTCGAAGATCGATTCTCATATCGCATTTTCCTATTCCACTGTAGGTGGAAAATGACGGTGAATTCATGGTATTATACATATTTATGGGAAGAATTATAATAAACGTACTTACCACAAAAATAATAATCAGTAACCTGTATAATTTGAAACGCTTCCATACGTCCCTAAGTCCCATGTAAATATTGGTGCTGAGGAATTTGTTCTTAAGCAGTGGAAAACTGTATTTTGGGTTCTTTCCACGCTCCATGATGTCTGTTCGTAATGCATCCACCGCAGAAATCTTATCTATTGTTTTCAGTACTTTCTTGCAGTACATCACAATCATGAAATATACAAATAATGGAGCTATAAGAGATAGTACATATTTTAAGCTTCCTGATAAATTCGAAGATATATAAAGTCTCATATTAGCGTTAAACAGATTTACAACTACAAAGGAAAGCAGATAGCCTATTATACCGGCTACCACCGACATGACTCTGTATTTGATAAGATATACCTTCTTTATATCCTTTTTGGATATTCCCATTGCTTTCATAACACCGATTTCTCTTAAATCTTCATCAATAGTTGCCAGAAACGTAAGTCTGATACAGAGCGAAGCTATAATAATCAGCAGAATACTGATAAGTATAATTACCATCGTAACTGTGGCATCTGACATTGCATTAAACAACATAAACATCTTTCCTGTGACTGTAGGGCCGTTTGCCGGAAGACCTGCTTTGGTATATGCAGTCTGAACAGCCTGAGAATCCCCGTTTTTATTCAGTTTAAATTCGATAAGATATTCCAGTTTCCCTCCCTGCTTTTTAAGCATTTCATTATAGTCCGCCTGATTAATAACAAACCGTTTCGAAGAAGTAAGGGGAGAGTTCATCTCAAAATCTCTTGCATAATCTGAAATGACAAATGCTTTCTGATGTCCTTCACTTTTCACCGTAATCGTATCACCTATTTTTAAGTCAAATTGTTTCATGAGATAGATGGGAACCGCCACTTTACCTTTCTTTACATCAAGCTTTTCATTATCCAAATCCAATATAAAATCAAATTTCTTATTCTGTACAACAAATGAACTTTGCTGTATCGTTCCATCCATCGTTTCATTTTTGCCAAAATGGATATTCGCTCCATCTAAATTCAGAAGAATCGTCGTCTCCTGCATCGCTATATTCTCACGCTGCTGCTCTGTAAATTTATTGATTTTTGCCTGATCATATTTTCCGGAATGCATATACGTAATGTCAGATGGGACTGCACATTTCTGCAACTGTGACATCGACTGAATCAGATTTGCAATGATATTTGTTGCACTAGCTCCCAAAATAACTGCCATGGTTATAAATACACACACTGCCCCAGTTATGATTTTCTTCCTGATGAAATCATTCTTTACAATTTTTAGAAACATTATTTTTTCTCCTTCCTACTATAGATATTTTCTTCGAAAGCTCTCATCATTGAAATGATTGTTCTGCCTCCAAACTACCTTCTGCTTCTTTCTGCGAATCCATTTCACGGATGCTCTTTGATTTAGATACAATTAGTGCCGTAATTACGAGACCCAGTCCGGCAAGAATTATTAAGAATCCGATTCCTCTTGTTTCACCAGTTCCTATGATTTTTCCAACAGTATCCGCCAGCACACCGCCTTCTACCAGTGCCGGATTAAATACATAATCTGCAAGAACACCTGCCAAAACATAAGCAATTACAAATCCCAGCTGTGAAATCAAAGAAATAAGTCCCCATGCTCTACCCTGTTTATCATTATCAATAGATTTTCTTATGAGAACATCAATACAGTAGTCGCATATGGTAGGGTCGCAAAGAATAAAAATCCAGAAATAATAATGACGGGAATGCTTGTGGTTGCACCAAATGCTGCCATAGCAATACCAGACACAATAAAGCTTGCCACCATGACATTTACATATTTACTCTTTAAGATTCCACCGCCAATCATGATACTGGACACCATCATACCGCAGGCAACAACTGTTTGCAGAATTCCTGTTGTTTTCTCACTGGTAAAAGATACTTGGAAGAGCCTGCAATGGACATCATTCCACTTGCTTTTGCATAGTCATCCTCTGTCAGTAAATCCGTAATTGTTGCTTTATATGCCGGATCGAGCAATGCTTCAAATGCAGAACTAAATCCCACACAAATGCAGATTTGCCACACCTGAATATGTCCTTTGTTCATAAGCGCCAGCATAGCAATCAGCCCAAACGATGATACAATATCTCCCAGTAGCATCAGCAGTCTTCTATCAAATTGGTCTGCAAGAACCCCCGCAGCCGGACATAATAAAATCTGCGGCAAAAGTGCTGCCATTTCCACCATTGAGACATTCACCGCTGAATGTGTCAGCTGCCACACATACACTCCAAGACCAAAGGCTGTCATTCCAGTACCGATATTAGATATCAGTTCCCCCATCCAGATAATTAGAAATTTTTTAAATCCATCTTCTTTTTTACTTCATTCACTATATCGAATCTACCCCCAATAACTTTAAATTCTGCCTCAATTTTCGCTGTCAAACATCTGCATAATGCACATAAGACTTCCGCTTTCGGCACCGAGCAACCTTTCTGCGTTGAAAACAAACGCCTGTATGCGTGAAACTCGCTCCTCATTCGTCATTTTAACCATATCATCATCAAAAACGGTGTTTGTATATGCCACAACCATTTCCATGCATTCATACGGGAAGGGCGTGCTGAACAGTCCCTGCTCAATACCCTCGCGGATTATTCCCGTCAGTATCGGCGTAACACCGTTTATTATGACCTTTTGTATTTTCTGATGCATAAGCGCGTTCTGCGGATTGTGAATGTGCTCCATAATTTCCTTGCCGCTTCCGCCACTTATGTTCAGTGCCATTACAACGCCAATAATGCGCTTGCTTACGGGTATGCTCTTGTCTGCGGCAATTTCCTGAGCCGCGCCTAAAATACGGACGTTATAGCGTTCAATCAACGCATCCATAATGCCCTCCTTCGACTTGAAGTGATAATATAGCGTTCCCCGCGCAATTCCAACCTTTTCGATAATATCGTTTGTGCTTGTGCCGTCAAAGCCCTTCTGACAGAAAAGCTCATCCGCTGCGTCAAGTATTTCTTTCCTGCGTTCTTCAACTTCTTTTACTATCCTCATTGTACATCTCCTTGCAATAGACTGACTGACTGTCTGTCTATTGCTAATATTACCATATTTGTTTTGAGCTGTCAAGAGGGTGTGCTAAATTTTGTTAAAAATTGAAAACATTCGGCAATGCCACTCACCGTAATTTGCTACATTTATCCTACTTCTTAATGTAACTAAACAAATATAGTTTTATAATAAAAAGCCAGTAAAAGTGAAAGCAACTCACCTCAACTGACTATTTTAAAATTCTTATTCAATTACAATTGTGTACCTGTTGCTATCTCCTACTATTTTTACTTCGGTGTGTAAAGTCATCCTCAATCTCTGCTTTCCAGCTCTCAGTAATTGGTCTATTTGCACGAAGTTCACTGACAACATTGCTAACTGCCTCATAATTTAATCTAGTGCCCTCACCATCAGCATTATAATTGGCTGCCCTGTCTGGACTAATCCCAAATTTTGCAGCTGTTGAAATAGCGTCTATATTAGCTCCTATGAATATGAATTCCCATCCGTATTTTTCTTTCTGCCTCTCAACCATTTTCTTTATTTTTTCATAATTATATTCCTTGCTAGCATTTTCCATTCCATCAGTAGTTATTACGAACATCACCTTATCTGCACGTTGCCCCTCAATGGTATTTCGCTGTACATTCCCGATCTTATTAATTGTCTTTCCGATAGCATCTAAAAGTGCAGTGCACCCGCAAACAAAGTATTCTTTTTCTGTCATAGGGCGAATACCCTTGACGTTTATTCTGTCATGTAAAAGCTCGTAGTAATCATCGAAAAGCACCGTAGTGACAGTTGCTTCACCTGGCTCTTCCCTCTGTTTTTTAAGCAATGCATTATAGCCGCCAATAGTGTCACTCTCTAGTCCTGACATAGAACCGCTCTTATCAAGTATAAATACTAATTCTGTTAAGTTTGTTTTCATCTTGTTAACCCCCTTACTTTCATAATTAAAGGATAACAGTATTTCAACGTTATTGGGTCGCTTTCAAAGCGACAATTATACACCAAGTAGAACTTACTCAAAGGCGAACAACGCCTCATTTATCTCGTAGATGTTGTAATTGCCATCTTCGATGAAATACTCAATAATTACATCGAACTTATTGCTGTGAGATAATGTGTATCCAGCTTTATTTAGCAAATCATGTGTTTCATCCAAACTCAACCTAATAGCTATGGCAAAGGCTATTGATGTGACTTTACTAGGGTTGTAATCTTTACTGCTTCGAATTTTAGAAAACAGTTTGCGGTCGATATTAGCCTTCTTATAAGTTTCAACATCTGTCATTCCTTTTTCATCAATAAGCCGCAGAAGCATTTGTGAAAAAGACTCATCAAGTTGACTTATTACATCCTCAAGACTTCGCCTTCCCTTTACGGGTACGGGGGCGCAAACATCACATTTTATGTAATCCTCACGCATATCTTCAATTTGCTGATCTTCATAAGGCTCTATATTTCTGAGGCACTCACTAAGACTATGCTCATCAACATAGTTGTCATCAATGTATTTTTCAATTGCAGAAAAAAGTTTTTCACTCAAAACAAAGGCTTTCTTATCATAGACTACCAAATAAACCGTCATCTCGTGGTTTATTAGGAATTCGCCTATTGCAGAAATTGCTATCTGTAATGCCTTATCTTTTGGGTATCCATAGATTCCGGATGATATCAGTGGGAAGGCAATTGCTTTGCACTTATACTTCAAAGCAAGTTTCAGTGAATTAATGTAGCAGTTATGTAGCGAATTTGCCTCACCCGAGTTGCCACCGTCCCATATAGGACCAACTGTATGAATAATGTACTTTGCTGGAAGGCTATATCCACTTGTGATGATAGCTTCGCCAACATTGCACTTTCCAATGATGTCACATTCCTCTTGAAGCTTTTCTTCCCCAGCTGCAGAGAATATTGCTCCACATACTCCACCACCCATTTTTAATGCTGTGTTCGCAGCATTTACAATGATATCTATTTTCATTTTTGTTATATCATTTCGGATTATTATCATTGGCATATTAGTTAGTCTCCTTTCTAGGAATTTCTTGCCGTATCTTTTCATTTACTTCAATCAACTACTCACCATCTATTATAATAATATTTGGCATAATATTCAAATACATAAAATAAAATAAATCCTTAAGATGCCATGTAACTGCATAAAGTAATATGAATTAAAGCATAATATTAATGTTATTAATTATTGGTTAAAATCTGAAATTTAGAAATTATGTAGATTTCATGTATATACTTCGGATATTACCAAATCATAAATATATTTATAATTAATAGAAAGAAGGATTAAAATGACAACAGAAGCAAAAATACAATTAAGTTCAACAGAATTAGCTACAGTATGGATAAATTATCAATCAATATCAGCATCAATATTGATATTTGATTTATTCAAAGAAAAGACTATTGATAAAGAAGCTCAAAGCATAATTAGTAACTATGTAACTGAATGCCAAAATATAAAAAATAAAATAGTGGATATATTAAATAATGAACAAGCAGTTATTCCATTAGGATTTATAGAATCTGATATTATAAGAGCAGCACCTCCTCTATTTGATGACTTTTTTAACATTATGTTTCTTCGCCAAATGACGAAATTAACTTTTGGGAACGCTGGTCTATCTTCAGCTATGTCATATATGAAAGAAGTTAATGATTTATTTAAGCTAAACTATGATGTTGCTAATAACTTTTATTTGATCACTACAAACTATCTATTAGGAAAAGGAGTGCTTCCAAGACCACCCTATGTAGGTATGCCACTACAGGTAGAATTTATTGAAGACAAAAATTACATAGCTGGAATGAATCTTTTTTCTGATAAACGTTCATTAAATACAATTGAGGTTGCTTATATTACTGAAACTATGCAAGATAACGTCTTGGGTATGCAGTTGATGACAGGATTTGCACAAGTTGCAAAAGAAAAAGAAGTTAAAAAATACTTCAAAGCAGGTAATGAATTGTCAAAAAATATTGTTGCTGATTTGAGTAGTACATTATTACAAAGTGATATTCAGCCTTCAACTCCATGGGCGGGAAAAGCTACAAGTTCTCAAATATCACCCTTTTCAGATAAACTTATGATGTTTTTAACAAGTATAGTAGCAAGTGCTGGAATAGGCTACATTGCTATGGGTACATCTTTTAGTATGAGAAGTGATTTACATCTTAAATTTGGAATGATTGCAAAGAATTTATTTGCTTTTTCAAAAGAGGGTGGAAAAATAATGATTAAACATAATTGGATGGAAGAGCCACCACAAATGGAAGATAGGAATCAGCTTACAAAATAAAATAATGATAGTAAAAACTATAAAATGATGCTTGATTCTAAACTAAAACTGTATTTTTATTTAACCCATGTTTTACCAATAATTTACTAAAAAAGGGATTACTAAAATGTAATCCCTTTCGTCTTCATATAATTATTTAGTGTTTTTGTAATCCACAATAAAAGCTTCACCCTTTTTCATTAAAATAAGACCAGAACTATAAGGCTTACCTTCCACGGTTATATAAACCTTTTTCACCATATAATAATCACCCAGTGTATTAGTAATGCATTGGAGTATCTGACTTTCATAACCACTACCAGCATTCATTTCCTGTGTGAATTCTTTTGAAAAGTCTAGGTATACCATATTATCTTTATTTAAATAAAGACTTTTTATTGTTGTGTTAGGGCTAATTAATCTTCCAACATTCTTACTCGGAACTTCCTTGAAATTTTTCTCAAATATTTTTCTTGTTATATCATTTGTATCAAAGGAAAGCTTTTTTTCTGTAATATAGTTGACACTGTCATTTCCATTTGGATAATAGAATCTAACTGTTTGAACAAAGGGTACCTTTTTCTCCATCTTACTTAATGAAGAACTTACTTCACCATTAGATGTGAATAATGTTTTAACTAATCCAACATTAGCCGCATAATAATCTTTGTCTGTACTATCTTTTCTCACAGTTGTAACCTCTATACATTCATAACTAGCTAATGGAGTTTTTATAGCAACTTTTACATTGGTTATACTCCGTTTGCTACCATCCTTCAATGTCCAAGAATTACCTTTAGTAAGTGGTTCCTTCAATAAAATTTCAGGTTTATCATTAATTTGGGAAGTAAAATCTTCTCTGTAATAGATCTCACCTTTAGATAATATAAGTCTTAATTCTCCATCCTTATTTTCAAGTACTTTTACTAATTCAGAGCCACCGTTATCAATTCTAATCTGTTGGCGGTTTCCTCTTAAATAGTCAACGAATACAGAATAAGTTGCGTATTCATTACCCTCACCAGCATACATATACTTTAAACTTTTTTCAAAAGGATAGTAATCTCCTATCTTAGCTGTAGCAACGGCACCTTTAGAATTATCAACCTTAAGATTTGAGATATCCACTTTAGGTTTTGCATTATCTGGAACCTTAGTTTTCACCGTTATTCCTTTGCTACAACCAGTTAGTAAAACAAATGTAACAATTACTAATATGACGCGAATATTTTTTTTCATATCATATCTCCCTCCTGTTTTTTGTTTACCACTAAGTCAAAACCTTATAGAAAATTCATTTTAATTAAAATAAGTTTATTCTTAAAAACAAAAATAGAAAATAGGCTATCAGCTTAAATTTATATTTAGCTATTAGCCTATTTTCATGACTTTATTACATATTTTCATACCATATAATGCCACTTTAAAGGGTATTGGATGACCACTATTGACCGGGAAATGATTAAGTATTAAAGAGTTGTAGTTAAGTTAAATTTGATTAAATTTAACAACATTATTAACTAAGACTTAACTTAATAGAAGTCAATGGTTTAAGCATGTTAAAAGATACTTTAGTTAAGTGTTAATTTAAATTTCTGTTAAATTTAACAAGATTTCAATTAATTAATTTAGAATCAAATGTCTTATTCAAAAAAATCATACACAACTTTAGAAATTTGAGATATTCGTTTTCTCGCCTCATCACTATTTTTAAGTTCATTGCTCATAACACAAATAATATAGTCTGTTTTTGGTCCAAAAACAATTCCTACATCATTCTCTGTCTGTGGGAGTTCTCCTGTCTTATGTGCAATTTTAGTGTTCTTTGGAATTAAGGCAGGGATCTTTGTATTTCTCTGCTGTGCCAACATCAAATTCATCATTTCCTTATCCAACTCTTGACTTACACACTGCTTATTATAAATTTTTTCTAGTAGCCTAGCGCAATCTTCCGGCGATGTATAGTTTTCCCCTGGAACAGGAATAGGTCTATCCTTCATCTCCCTTTGTTGCTCTGTATTCATACAATTTATTGATATGGCAAATTTATTAACAACTACCATGCCACTTTTATGACTCCCATCACCCAATATTTTCACCAATTTATTACTAGCTTCGTTATGACTGATAGTAATCATTTGCCTTAACAGTACTGAAACCTCATTAGTTTTTTCTATACCGCCTGAATTAATTTCTTGATAAGTTTTTGCCATAATAAACAATTTAATTACACTTGCAGCAACCATCTTTTTATTGTTTATTGACAAGTGTTCACCTGATTTTAAATCCTTGACATAGATAGACCACTCTCCATTATTTTTACACATTTCTTCCAGTTGTGCCTTTAAAGTATCAATTTCCGCGTTATCTAAGCTAGCTTGAGGTTTAACTTCTTCTATGGCTTTTTCAGGAGCCTTTACCACTGGCTGCTTATCTGGGATTTTTTTTGTATCAGCAACTTTATCAGG
>JGI24142J45722_1000663_pt1 | contig 18565 bp, 17 predicted proteins | sample BarGraIncu00431A_FD_45722 | JGI IMG/M metagenome (IMG submission 45722) | reverse complement strand
TAGAAGAAAAAGTAGAAGAAATAGTAGAAGAAAATTCTGAAGTATAAAAAGGGTGAAAACCCCTTTTTATTTTTTTGAAATAAAATATTTAAAAACACACAAGTCGGTTGCAATTAAATGTTATATAAAATATACTATAAGAAGTATTTTAATTGAATATAATGTAATTATAATGTTTAAATGTGTCGAATTAATGTATAAAGAGGTGTTTAATTTGTATAAATGCGCTATAATATTAGCTGCAGGTGAAGGGAAAAGAATGAATTCTAATACTCCTAAAGTTCTGCATAAGGTTTGTGGTAAAGAAATGATAAATCATGTTATTGACACTATTAGAAGTGCAGAGATAGAAATGGTTGATGTGGTAATTGGAAAAGGAGCGGAGAAAGTTAAAGAAGCAACAGAAGACAGAAATATTAATTACTCCCTTCAAGAAAATCAGCTAGGAACAGGACACGCAGTAATGTGTGCTAAAGAATTTCTATGTGGTCATGAGGGAACTGTGGCGATATTTGTTGGAGATGGTCCACTAATTACTGAAAAAACTGTAAGAGAACTCTTGAATTATCATGAAAAGGGAGAGTTTAAAGCTACTATATTAACTTCAAGTATGAAGGACCCTGGAAAGTATGGCAGAATAATTAGGAATGAATTTGGTGATGTTGAAAAAATAGTTGAGTTTAAAGACTGTACTCAGGTCGAATTATCTGTTAAAGAAATAAATTCAGGAATGTATTGCTTTAATATACAAGAATTACTTAAAAGTTTAGATAAATTAAATAATAATAATGCTCAAGGGGAATACTATTTAACAGATGTTATTGGTATATTAAAAGGTCAAGGGTTTAAGATTGGAGCTTTTGATGTACCCATTGAAGAAATTACCGCTGTTAACTCTAAAGTAGAGCTTGCAGATGCAGAATTAATTATGAAAACAAGAATAAATAGAGTGCATATGGAAAATGGAGTTACAATAATGGATCCGAATAACACTTATATTGATTCAGAAGTTATAATAGGGAAAGATACTATTATATATCCAGGCAATATACTACAAGGTAAGACGATTATTAAAGAAAACTGTGTTCTTTATCAGAACAATAGAATTGCTGATAGTATTATTCAAAATGGAGTTTCGGTGCAAAGTTCTGTAGTAATTGAAAGCCAAATAGGCGAAGGGACTACTGTGGGACCATATGCCTACATTAGACCAGAAAGTAATATAGGTAAACATGCTAGAATAGGAGATTTTGTAGAAATTAAAAAATCAACTATTGGAGATAATACAAAGGTATCCCATCTTACTTATATAGGTGATGCTGAGGTTGGAAGTGGTTGTAATTTTGGCTGTGGAACTGTGGTTGTAAATTATGATGGTAAATCAAAATTCAAAACTATAATAGGCAATAATACTTTTATAGGATGTAATACTAACCTTGTATCACCTGTAAAAGTTAATGATAATGCATACATTGCTGCCGGTTCTACAATTACAAATGAGGTGCCTAAAAATGCTTTGGCAATAGCTAGAGCTAGGCAGAGGAATATTGAAAATTGGGTAGTGAAAACAGGACATATAAAATAAAGTAACAGGGCATAAGATTTAATAAGTAAATAATAAAGGGAGGTGGGAAACTGATTTTTGTAGTAAAATAGGCATATAAAAGCTACTAAATGTGCATAAAGTATAAATCTAGTAGTTAAATCCTATGATACTGCCCTTCTATTTAGTAGATGGAATGAAAATTTATAAAAATAATGTTTAAATATTTTTATAATTTTGAAAATCAGGATTACAGATGATAAACCACGGCAAAAATATTAAGATTTTCACAGGTAATTCAAATCCTAAATTAGCCGCAGATATAGCTGATATACTAGGACTAAAAGTTGGAGATTCATTGGTAACAAATTTTAGTGATGGTGAAATATCTGTAAATATTCATGAAACTGTTAGAGGAGCAGATGTATTTGTTATTCAATCAACTAATGCTCCAGTAAATGACAATTTAATGGAATTGCTTATTATGATTGATGCCTTTAAGAGAGCTTCAGCTGGAAGGATAACTGCAGTTATACCTTACTATGGATATGCAAGGCAAGATAGAAAAGCAAAAGCTAGAGATCCAATTACAGCGAAACTTGTAGCAGATATTTTAACAACTGCAGGAGCAGATAGAGTACTTACTATGGACTTACATGCCGCTCAAATACAAGGATATTTTAATATTCCTGTTGATAATTTAATGGGAACACCTATACTTGCAAAATACTATATCCAAAATGGATTTAAGGATAGGGACGATGTAGTTGTAGTTGCACCAGATCTTGGAAGCGTAGCTAGATCAAGAAAATTTGCAGATAAATTACATGCACCAATAGCTATAATTGATAAGAGAAGACCAAAGGCGAATGTTTCAGAAATTATGAATGTTATAGGCGATATTAAGGGAAAAACTTGTATTATGATGGATGACATGATAGATACTGCTGGAACTATAACTAACGGAGCTAATGCACTAGTTAAACTGGGAGCAAAAGATGTTTACGCTTGTTGTAGTCATGGTGTTTTATCTGGACCTGCTATTCAAAGAATAAATGATTCAGTAATAAAACAATTAATAATATTAAATACCATTGATTTGCCAGAGGATAAACAATGTAATAAATTCGTTACATTATCCGTAGCGCCAATTTTGGCGGAGGCTATAAGGAGAATATACGAGGATGTTTCTGTAAGCAAATTATTCGAGGATGACTCTAATAATTAATAAATACATATTTAAAAATAGTGATACTGAATTATATTTATAATTGAGTATCACTATTTTTTTATAATATTTATATAATAGTGAGAAAATGACTATAATATATATAAGCAATAAATATGGTTTTAAATGTAAACTAATAATCCCAACAGTGAATAATTTGTAACATTTTCAAAAAAACTAATCAGTTGACATTAAAGTATGATAAATTAGTGATAAGATAAATTATTTATAAGGGATTTTAAAAAAATAAACGGGGACAATTTGCTAGTTGTTTTAAAAGATAAGAATAGAAAAATAACAGAAAAAAAATAATGGAAAAAATAATTTGGAGGTATAGATATGGAAGGAACTATAGGGAAAATACTAATAGTTGATGATGATAAAAATATTGCTGAGGTAATCAAAATGTATCTTGAAAGTTCAGGGTATGCCACAAAAGTAGTACATGATGGTAGGGCTGCACAGGAAGCTTTTTTAAGCTATAAACCAGATTTGGTTTTACTGGATATAATGTTACCTTATATTGATGGAATAGATGTTTTGAAATGGATAAGAAAAGAACACGAAACACCGGTTATTATGCTTACTGCCAAAGGAGAAACCTTTGATAAGGTGCTAGGCCTAGAACTAGGAGCGGATGACTACGTAGTAAAGCCATTTGAGCCAAAAGAAATAATTGCAAGAGTCAAGGCTGTGCTTAGGCGTTATAACTTAGATAACGGCGGTAAAGAAGTTTTGAATTTTGAGGATTTAGAAATTGATATTAATTCTTATAATGTTACCTATAAAGGTGAAGAAGTAAAAATGCCACCTAAAGAATTTGAATTAGTACATTATTTAGCTCTTAATAAGAATAGGGTTTTTACTAGGCAACAGTTACTATGTGAGGTCTGGGGATACGATTATCCTGGAGACTCTAGAACCGTGGATGTGCATGTTAAAAGGGTAAGAGAAAAGCTTCAAGGAGGCCCAAATTGGCAGATTGAGACTGTATGGGGAGTAGGATATAAATTCGAGGTGAAATAGATGGTTAAAAAAGGACTATTTTCTAAGATGCTAGCCACCTATACTATTATAATATCTATGAGCCTTATAATTATTGCTTCTTTTCTGTCTTACTGGTTCCAAAATTATTTTTTTGATGAACGGAAAGAACAATTTTTGAATAACTCCAATATGATACAAGATTATGCTAAGAAGTATATGGCGTCGGAGGTTTCGTCGCAGCAAGTGAATGATATAATAACAATAATTGGTGATTATATAAAGTCGGATATTTGGCTTACAGATAGCTATGGACGTGTTTATGCTGTATCTAATAAAGAGCATAAAGAATTTATGGGGAAACAGGTCTTTGTTAAGGAACTAGAGCAGCTTAGACTTGGTAAAACTTTTGAGGTTACAGGACCCTATGCTGGATTATTTGATAAAGCTGTAAGAGTTTACGGTACACCCATAATGAACCAGGCAGGTATATTTCAGGGTTCTATGATATTATACAACTCCATTGAAGAATTAAGTCAATCCTTAAAACGAGTTTATGAAATAATTTGGATATCTTCAATTTTTGCAATAATATTCTCTTGTATAGTTATATATTATTTTTCACAAAAAATAATTATTAAGCCCTTAGCAGAGATTAATTCTGTAGCTAGAAGGATATCTAATGGGGATGTGGATAAGAGAGTTTATTTAAAATCTGATGATGAAATAGGAGAACTCGCTCAATCTTTTAATTTTATGGCTGATTCTATAGAAAAAAACGAGAAAAACAGACGTGAATTTATATCCAATGTATCTCATGAGATTAGATCCCCTATAACCTCAATTAAGGGGTTTATTAGTGGAATACTAGATGGTGTAATTCCACAAGAAAAGGAAAAATACTACTTGTCTATTGCTTATGAAGAAATTCAAAGATTAACTAGACTTGTAAATGACTTACTAGATATGTCTGCAATTGAAGCAGGGGAATTTAGTTTAAGAATTATGGAAGTGGATATTAACGAAATAATTAGACTTACAGTTATAAATTATGAAACAAAAATAAAAGAGAAAAGGGCATCTGTAGATGTATGCTTTGATGATGATAATTTATTTGTAGCAGGAGACAAGGATAGGTTAGTTCAAGTGATTACAAATTTATTAGATAATTCAATAAAATATGTTAATGAAGGCGGTAAAATAAAGATTAGTTCAAAAATTAAAGGAAAAAAAGCCTTCATATCTGTGTTCAATAATGGGCCCAAAATAGCGGAAGAAGATTTATTGCATATTTGGGATAGGTTTTATAAAGCAGATAAAGCAAGAACAGCAAAAGATAGTACTGGACTTGGATTATCTATAGTGAGAAATATAATAACTCAATTACAGGAAGATATATGGGTTGAAAATAAGGATAATGGAGTCTATTTTACTTTTACATTAATGAAAGTAAAATAATTTGAAACTAAAATGATATTTCATGCAGAAAAGTTAAAATACCTTACCATGATTTAATTATTACCATTAGGGGGTGATGTTATGGGTAATAAGAATAACTATAAGGCTCGTGAAGAGATAGAAGATGCTATGTGGAAGAATGCAGAGTCTGGCAATATTTTTGGAGAAATTAAATTTAGAAAAAATAATAAGAAAAATTATTTCAAATCATTTTTAAAAGTATTTAGTTTTATACTAATAGCATCCCTTTCTGGGGGAATTACAGCTCAGTATGCAATTAATAAAGAGACAGCATCAAAGGATGTTAGTGGTGTTTTAAACTCAAGCACCTTAGGAAATAGCATTCAGGGAATATTTCAAAATTCTATTTCGCAAGTTTCCCAAAAGGTCTCACCAGCAGTAGTTGGCATAAGTAATAAAGAAGAAGGATTATGGGACACTCCAGAAGAAAGTGGCTCGGGAATTATATATAAAAGTGATGGGTTTATTATTACTAATTACCATGTGGTTGAAGGCGCAACAGAAATAAAGGTAAAGCTTAGCAATGATTACGTTTTAAAAGCAAAAGTGGTAGGTAGTGATGCTATATCGGATCTAGCGGTTATAAAAGTTGAAGCTAACAATCTGCCTATTGCAAAATTTGGTGATTCTTCAAAGCTTAAGGTGGGTGATTTAGCTATTGCCATTGGTAATCCACTAGGAGAGCAATTTTCAGGAACAGTTACTGCAGGCATTATAAGCGCACTAGATAGAAAAATTAATATAGTTAATAAAAAAACAGGGGAACAAACTATATATAAAGTGATACAAACGGATGCAACTATAAATCCAGGGAATAGTGGTGGAGCATTGTGCAACAACAGTGGAGAAGTTATTGGTATAAATAGTTTTAAAATTAATTCTGTCATTGGAAGTGAAGGAACGGGCTTTGCTATTAGTACAAATGAAGCTAAAGAAATTATTAATGATTTGATGACTTATGGTAAGGTTATTAGACCAGCTATAGGTATTTATGGAGTAACTGCAATTTCAGTAGGAAATGATGGTGTAGAGGGAGTGTATGTACAAGACGTTGTACGAGGAAGTGGTGCAGCTGTAGCAGGGATTATGCCTACTGATATTATAACTGAAGTGGGTGGGAAGAAAGTTAAGAATATGGAACAATTAAGTAATGTTTTGGAAAAATACAAGGTTGGAGGGAAATTATCCTGTAAGATCTGGAGTAATGGAAAAGTTAATGTGATTAGTATAATTCTCTCTGAATTAAAAACACAATAAAATTTGTGAATTAAATACTTTTTTAGTATAATATTATAAATAAAATAAAAAATTAATTATGTGATAGATATATGGCTTAAACATAATAATATTTGGAGGCAATAATGTACTTGGTAATTGGACTGGGAAATCCAGGAGACGAATATAAACATACAAGACATAATGTAGGATTCGATATAATTGATTTAATGGCAGGCAAGTATAATGTTTCAGTTAATAGGGTAAAATTTAAAGGTGTGTATGGAGAAATTAACATATCATCCCAAAAGGTTATCCTTTTGAAACCTAGTACATATATGAATTTAAGTGGAGAGTGTGTGAGGCAAGCATCTTCTTTTTATAAGATTCCTAATGAAAATATCATCATAATTTATGATGATATTAGTTTGGATGTAGGTAAATTAAGGATAAGAAGTAAAGGTAGTGCAGGGGGCCATAATGGGATAAAGAGCATTATTGCGAGTATGGCGTCAGACATATTTCCAAGAATAAAAATAGGTGTAGGACAACCGGAAAGATCACTAATACCTTATGTTTTGGGGCGATTCGAAAGTGAGGACCGAATACTCGTAGAAAAGACCTTTGAAGCTAGTATAAAGGCTATTGAAACTATAATAGCAAAAGGAAGTACTGAGGCTATGAATGAATTTAATGGATTTAATGCTTAGATAAAATTATTATTATTATATATTTATGCAGTGAGTGAGAGGTGTTAAAATGAGACTCAATGGACTTATGAAGCCTTTGAAAGATAGTGTTCAATTTAAAAATATATTAACAAATATAGAGAATGAAAATTACCCAATTGGACTATATGGGCTTTCAGAATCAGCAAAGAACTATCTAGTGAATGGTGTGTACGAGCAATTAGATAAATCACTATTAATTTTAACACATAGTGATGTAGAGGCTAAAAATATTTACGATGACTTATCTTTTTATGTAAATGAGGTGTATTATTTCCCGACTAGAGAAGTGGGTTTTTATAATGCAGATGCTATATCTGGGGATCTTAGATGGGAAAGACTTAAGGTAATGAAAAAGATTACTGAAAAGGGCAAAAAAGTAATAATTACTTGTATTGAAGCCTTGGCAGCTACCTATATACCTATAGATTTATTGCAAAAATATATTTTTGAATTATCTGTAGGAAATACATTAAATTTAAAGGATTTCACAGAAAAATTAATTCATTGTGGATATGAAAGGGTAGATAGAGTAGAAACTAAAGGTCAATTTTCAATAAGAGGGGGGATAATAGATTTATATCCTCCTATCTCTGCGTTGCCTTTTAGAATAGAGCTCTTTGATGAAGAAATAGATTCTATAAGGACCTTCAATAGTGAAACTCAGAGGAGTATTGATAAGGTTAATGAAATAGATATATTCCCAGCAAAGGAAATAATATTAACACAGGAAAGCATGAATGTTGGATACAACAAAATAAAGGAAGATTTAGATAATGTGCTAGGTAGCTTTAATAGAAAAAAAGACAAGGAAGCTATAGAAAGAATAACTTCACTAGTTAATGCTAACTTAGAATCACTTAAAGAAACTTGGAGATTCGAAGCCATCGACAGCTATATGCCTTATTTTTATGATACTACCTCTACTTTTTTAGATTATATGAAGGATTCATTTATAATAGTTGATGATGCACAAAGGTGCTTTGGTAAACTAGATAGCGTATATTTTGAGTTTCAGGAAAATTACGAAAATTTTCTAAAAAGAGGAAACATATTGCCGAGTCAAGCAGGACTTTTAATTAATAAGGAAAGTATATACGAAGAGTTAGATAATAGAGAAGTTATGACAATAAATGCCATTGCTAAAAGTACAAAAGTTCTGAAGCCTAGGTCTATTGTATCTTTTTCTCAAATTACAATTAATGATTACCACGGCCAATTAGATATACTTATTGAAGATATAAAGGATAAAAAGTTAAAGGGATACAAGACCGTAATTCTTTCTGGTACAAGAACTAGAGGGGAAAGGCTAATAGATATTCTCAGGGATAGAGGAATTGAAAGTGTCTATAAAGACAGTATTTCTGAAATCCAGTTTGGTCAGGTGGTTGTAACCTTTGGTAACCAACTAAAAGGCTTTGATTATCCAGAACTAAGATTATGTGTTATATCAGATAAAGAGGTTTTCGGTTCAGCAAAAAGAAAAACTACTAGTCGTTCCAGTAAAAAGGGAGTAAGTAAAATTAAAAGTTTTACAGAACTTAAATTGGGAGATTATGTTGTTCACGTAAACCATGGTATAGGTGTATATAAAGGAATTAAGCAATTAGAAGTTCATGGTCATAAAAGAGACTATTTAGAACTTGGATATAATTCTGGAGATACCCTTTATGTTCCAGTAGAACAATTAGATTTAGTGCAAAAATATATTGGAAGTGAAGGCAAAGCGCCAAAGATTACTAAACTGGGTGGGGTTGAATGGAGTAAGGCTAAGAATAAGGTTAAAAACTCAATAGCTGACATTGCGGAGGATTTAGTAAAGCTTTACGCTTCAAGGGCTACACTTAAGGGCTATAGATATAGCAAAGATACTGTATGGCAAAAACAATTTGAAGAAGAATTCCCATTTGAAGAAACGCCAGATCAAATCATTGCAATTGAAGAGATCAAAAAGGATATGGAATCCGATAAGCCTATGGATAGATTGATATGTGGTGATGTTGGATATGGCAAAACAGAAGTAGCTGTTAGAGCGGCTTTTAAAGCAGTTATGGATGGCAAGCAAGTAGCTTTCTTAGTCCCAACAACTATACTAGCTGAGCAGCATTATAAAAATCTTACTAAAAGATTTTCGGATTTTCCAGTAAAGGTTGAAATGGTTAGTAGATTTAGAACACCAGCACAGCAGAAAGTTGTGCTTAAGGCCACAAAAGAAGGAAATGTAGATATATTAATTGGAACTCATAGAATAATTCAACAAGATGTAAAATTTAAAGATTTAGGTGTACTAATTATAGATGAAGAACAACGATTTGGGGTTACTCACAAGGAAAAAATAAAGAGTATAAGAAAAAATATAGACGTAATTACTCTAACAGCCACTCCAATTCCAAGAACGCTACATATGTCTCTTACTGGAGTGAGAGATATAAGTGTAATTGAAACTCCTCCAGAGGAAAGGTATCCAATACAAACTTATGTAGTGGAGTTTAATGACCAATTAATAAGGGATGCAATACTCAGAGAAATAAATAGAAATGGTCAAGTTTTCTTTGTGTACAATAGAGTAGAAACTATTAAGGATATGGCAGCCTATATAGGTAAGCTAGTCCCAGAGGCTAGATTAGGTATCGCTCATGGTCAAATGACAGAAAGAGAATTAGAATCTGTCATGGTGGATTTTATGGAGAATAAGTATGATATATTAATGTGCACTACCATTATCGAGACAGGAATAGATATCCAAAACACAAATACAATAATAATTTACGAAGCAGATAAGATGGGGCTTTCTCAGCTTTATCAATTAAGGGGTAGAGTTGGTCGTTCAAATAGAATAGCCTATGCATATTTTACTTATAAAAAAGATAAGGTATTAACTGAGGTAGCTGAAAAAAGGTTAAAAGCAATTAAGGATTTTACGGAGCTGGGGTCAGGCTTTAAAATTGCAATGAGGGATCTTGAAATTCGGGGTGCTGGAAATATGATGGGAGCTGCTCAACATGGTCATATGGCTGCGGTAGGGTACGATTTATATTGTAGGATGCTAGAAGATACGGTGAAAAAAATAAGAGGCGATGTGGAAAAGGAACCTATTGAAACTTCTGTTGAAATTACAATAGATGCATATATTCCTAGTAGCTATATTGAGGATGAGACTCAGAAAATTGAAATTTATAAAAAAATCGCAGCTATAGATTGCTATGAGGATATGTTAGATATACAAGAGGAAATTGAAGATAGATTTTCAGACATACCATCATCAGTTGGAAGTCTTATGGATATTGCCTATCTACGATGTATATCTAAAGATGTGGGAATAATAGAAATTAAAGAGGTAAAGGAGGAGATAGTATTACAATTTGATAGTAGTGAAAGGATAAATGGAGCATTAGTGAAAGCTTTAGTTAGTAAATATAATAGAAGTATTGTATTTAAATTAGGTACTAAACCAGCATTTGCATATAAACATAAAAATTTAAAAAAAGAAGAAACGCTTGCAAATCTCATAGAGATTGTGAAGTATATAAAAAGTATCGTTGAAATAAAGTTGAAATAAAGTGAATTTGTGATAAGATTAGTATGTATTAAAATTAATATGTAATCTAATGTAACAAAATTTTAAATGACATTATTACATACAGAACGGGGGTAATAAAATGAAAAACGTAAAAAAAATAATTACTGCAGCTTTGATAACTATATTTGCTACATCATTAGTTGGTTGTAATATGATTGAAAAAACACCAGCAGGTATTGCTAAAAGTACAGTAGCTAAGGTTTATAATACTAAAGTAACTAGAGGCCAGGTGGACGAACAAATGGCGGCGGTTATTAAACAAATTGAAACGCAGTATGGAGCAAATTATAAAGACAATGCAGAGGCTATGACGCAAATAACGACTCAAAAACAGCAAGTGCTAGAAGGTCTTATTAATGAAAAAATAGTAATTTATAAAGCTGAAGAGCTAAAAGTAATGCCTACAGAGGCTAAATTAACTGAAGAAGTTAACAAACAATTAGTAGAAATCAAGAAAAGTTTAGGAACAGATGCTAAGTATAAAGAAGCTTTAGCGCAGGCTAGCCTTACAGAAGTACAACTGAAAGCAAGAATAAAGCCAAGTATTATTCAAGATGCATTAGCTGCTGAAATTACAAAAAATGTTAAAACGGATGAGGCAAAAGAAAAAGCATATTATAATAGTAATTTATCTTTATATACAACAAAACCAAACAGAGTTCATGCAGCTCATATTTTACTTAAAACAGAAGCAGAAGCATTAGCTGTTAAGAAACGTTTAGATGCTGGTGAAAATTTTGCAAAGGTTGCAAAAGAAAAAAGTACAGACCAATCTGCTGCACAGAATGGTGGAGATTTGGGATTTGTAGAGTACAATGATCCTCAAATGGATAAAACTTTTATGGCAGCGGCATCTAAGCTTGCAGTAGGTAAGATTTCAGCACCTGTTCAAACTCAATATGGATTTCATGTAATAAAATGTATTGCAAAAGAAGAGTTTCCTGCAAAGAAATTTGAAGCTGTTAAAGCAGAAGTTGAAAAAACCCTTATAGAAAATGACAAAAAAGCAGCATGGACTGCAGCAATGAAAAAATGGACTGAAGAAGCTAAAATAACAAAATATGAAAAAAATCTTTAGAATTTTATATTCACAATATTATAAAGATTACCTCTAATAAGGGGGTATTCTTTATTTTTTTTATTTTTATCCCTTATATTAAAATTAAACATATACAAATGTGCATAAAATTCCAAGTTTAGAAAGATAATAATAGTGCAAGTATATTATATGAGATTTTATATAAGGAGGGAATTATTTAAATGAAAGCAACAGGCATAGTAAGACGTATAGATGATTTAGGAAGGGTTGTTATTCCTAAAGAAATAAGAAGAACTCTGAGAATTCGAGAAGGAGATCCGCTAGAAATATTTACTGATAGAGAAGGTGGAGTTATTTTAAAAAAATACTCACCTATAGGTGAATTAAGTGAATTTGCTAGAGAATATGCTGAATCATTACAACAAACTATAGGGAATATAATAATTATTTGCGATAAGGATAACATAATATCTATAAGCGGAGGGCCTAAAAAAGAGTACATTGATAAAAAGGTAAGTAATGAATTAGAAAAAGCAATGGAAGATAGAAAAGCTGTTGTGCTTGGCGAAGGCTCAGAAAAAATTATTGCATTATATGATGATGAAATGGAAAACAAATATAATGCCCAAGTAATCGCTCCTATAATAACAGAAGGAGATGCAATTGGAGCAGTGCTAATAGTTTCTACAGAACCAGGAGTTAAATTTGGGAATTTAGAATTAAAACTAGCAGAAACAGCAGCATCTTTTTTAGGAAAACAGATGGAACAATAAAGAAGAAAGCCTTAAAAGTATATATTACTCGGCAAAGTGAAACATATTTGCAGTAATATATACTTTTATTTTTTTGGAGTATTAGTAATAATAAGCCTTTAAATTAAATAATTATAATCATAGAATGTAATTATTGTATGCACCACAGGAATACAAGGAGGCTGTTATGAAGAAACATTCATTGATAAAAGGGACTATTATACTTGGACTGGCAGGAATATTTGCGAGATTTTTAGGCTTATTTTTTAGAATTCCAATACAGGCACTAATAAAAGATGAGGGCATGGGATACTACCAGATGTCCTATCCGCTTTTTCTGACTTTTGTAGCGCTGGCGTCAGGTGTACCACTAGCTATGTCTAAACTTATTGCGGAGATGAATGCTAAAAATGATAGAGAAGGAGTAGGGCAGGTATTAAGACAAACACTTCTTTTTATGATTATATTAGGCTCAGCTGTTAGTATACTAATGTTAGTGTTTGCAAGGCCTATTATATCTATATTAAAATGGGATCCTAAATCATATTACTCTTTTTCGGTAATTGCTATAGCACCAATTTTTGTTTCTATTATGTGTACCTTTAGGGGTTTTTTTCAAGGGCTACAGAATGTTAGGCCTACTGCCATTTCCCAAATAGTAGAACAGGTTGGAAGAGTTGTGGCAGGAGTTTTATTTGCGTATTTATTGTTTCCAAAGGGCATTGAATATGCAGCTGGAGGAGCAGCACTTGGAACCCTAGTTGGGGCAATTATGGGAAGTATATATTTAATTTTAACTTATTTTAAGGTGGAGAAAGAAATGCCAGTAAGAAAAGTATCAAAGCATAAGCATATTTTATCGGATTTAGGTAAGGCTGCATTGCCAATATCTCTGGGTGCTGCAGTAGGGACTATTATGTCATTAATAGACTCTATTTTAGTGCCGCAGCAGCTTCTTAAAGCAGGTTTCACACAAACACAATCAGCCGTTATGTATGGTCAATTGACTGGAAAGGTGTTTACCTTGATGAATGTACCTTTAGCTCTTTCAATGGCACTGTGTGCGTCTCTGATGCCGATAATCGCTGAAGCCTTTTATTTAGGTAGAAGAGGATCACTCATTAAAAGGGTAGATATGGCTGTGAAATTGTCTAATGTTATTTCATTGCCATCTTCACTGGGGATGTTTTTTATGGCTTACCCTATAATGCATTTGATTTTTATGAAAGATGCAGCAGGATATGAAATTCTGCAATATATATCAATATCCATACCTTTTTTAATCTTAACTCAAACCAGCACTGCAATACTCCAAGGCATAGGCAATTATATGAAGCCTGTATACAACTTGGCACTAGGGTGCATTGTAAAGGTTATTATAACATATGTATTGGTTTCATTTTCATTTGTAAATATCTATGGCGCAGTTATAGGAACTATTTTAGGATATGTTGCAAGCTGCTTATTAAATATGAAGGATTTAAAGAGAGCCTTAAATATAAAAATCAACTGGGTGGATGCTTTGGTAAAACCAGTTATTGCTTCTAGCATAATGATAATTGCAGTTGTATTTAGCAACGCTAGTGTCTATAATTATACAAGGAGTAGCGAATTATCTTGTGTAATATCCATATTAATAGGCATTATTGTTTATATATTTTTCATTTTTATCCTTAGAATATTTAAATATGAGGAAATTAAAAATAAATTAAGAAGAAATTAAAGTGTTTGAATATGAGAAGAATATTAATAAATTAAAAAAAATTTACAAGACAAAAAAACGAAGGAGTGAAAGCTAATGATTAGAGTAGTGGGACTCGGACCTGGTGCTATAGGATCACTAACTATAGAAACATTGGAGCTACTTAAAGAGGGTAAAAAAATTTATTTGAGAACAGAAAAACATCCTACTGTGGACTACCTAAAATCCCTATCAATTCAATTTGAAACCTATGATGATAGATACGAAGAATATAATAATTTTGATGATGTATATAGGTCTATTGCAGAGGATCTTATCCAAAAACACGAAATTCATGGAGATATTATTTATGGGGTTCCAGGTCATCCTTTAGTGGCTGAAACTTCTGTTAAACTTTTAATTAAAATGTGTGAAAAAAATAAAATAGATATAGAAATTCTTCCAGCAGTTAGTTTTATAGATGCAGTTATTCAAAGTTTAAAATTAGATCCTATTGAGGGACTGAAAATTATAGATGCCTTTGATATAAAAAATCAAGTTTTAGATAAAAGGGTAGGACTTTTAATAACACAAGTTTACAATAAGTCTATAGCAACGGACGTTAAAATTGCACTACTAGAGTATTATAAAGATGATATGGAAATTTATTTTGTTAGGGCCGCGGGTATAAAGGGCCTCGAGTGTACAAGGAAAATTAAATTATATGAACTAGATAGACAAGAAGACATAGACTACTTAACCTCCATATTTATACCAAAAGAATTAGAAGCTACATTGGATTTTCAAGATTTAATCGGAGTTATAAATACCTTAAGGGATGAAAATGGATGTTCATGGGATAGGTTGCAAACCCATGAATCATTGAAAAAATGTCTTATTGAAGAATGTTATGAAGTTTTGGAAGCCATCGATGAGAAGGACGAAGATAAAATTATTGAGGAACTAGGGGATGTACTACTACAGGTGGTTTTTCATGCTCAAATAGGGAAAGAACAGGGATATTTTAATATAAATGATGTTATTAAAGGTGTTACGAGCAAAATGATAAACAGGCATCCACATATTTTTAAAAATATAGAAAGTAAAAATCCTCAGCAAGTTTTAGAAAGTTGGGAAAACATTAAAATTGAAGAAAAAGGCTTTAATAATTATACGGATACATTAAAGCATGTTCCAAAAAATTTACCAGGTCTAATGCGAGCTTATAAGGTTCAAGAAAAAGCATCAAAATTAGGGTTTGACTTTGATTCAGTTGAACCTGCCATGGAAAAAGTATTAGAAGAATTACAGGAAGTAAAAGATGTATATAAAGGCAATAATAGGGCAAAAATAGAAGAAGAAGTGGGTGATTTGGTATTTTCTACTGTAAATGTTGCGAGAATGCTTGACATAGACCCTGAATTTGCAGTAAATTATACTATAGATAAATTTATTAGTCGCTTTCAGTACATAGAAGAAAATGCAAGTAATAGAAACTTAGATTTAAAGGATATGTCGCTTGCAGAAATGGATACTTTATGGAATGAATCTAAAAGCTAATAAATTTGTTTAAAAAATAAAATCTACACCAAAAAGAAGGAATTTCTAAATCGGTGAAGAATATGCTATTTAATGGCGAAGAATATGCTATTTAATAGTGTACTCACTACTAGGTAGTGTACTCAATAATAAGGAGGTAACAAAAGTGAATAAATCAGAATTAATAACAAGTATTGCAGAAAAATCTAAGTTAACAAAAAAGGATGCAGAAGCAGCTCTAAAAGGAATTATAGAAAGTATTGAAGAAACATTAGAAAAAGGTGAAAAAGTTCAATTGGTTGGATTCGGAACTTTCGAAACAAGAGCAAGAGCAGCTAGAATGGGTAGAAACCCAAGAACAAAAGAAGAAATTCAAATTTCAGCATCAACAGTTCCAGTATTTAAAGCTGGTAAAGAATTTAAAGATATAGTAAACAAATAATTTTACTATGATGTGAAAACCTGGATGTATATCTGGGTTTTTTATTTTATAAATGCTTATAATGTTAAATAATATTAGAAAAGGAGAAGAATATATGAGACTCGATAAATATTTAAAGGTTTCTAGAATTATAAAGAGAAGAACCATAGCAAAAGAAGCTTGCGAAAGTGGTAGAGTATCTATAAATAATAAAGCTGCAAAAGCGGGTACCGTAGTAGCAGAAGGTGATACTATAGAAATTCAATTTGCAAATCAAGTTTTAAAAGCTAAAATTATTAATATTGCAGAACATGTAACAAAAGACAGTGCAAAAGAAATGTATGAAATAGTTTCAGGAAGAGAAGACAAAGAATAAATGTTGCTAAATATAATTCTTAATTAAGTTTAATAAGCATATATATTTTATAGGAATATAAAGGTATGTGTTAATTGCGGATTGACAGTAGGACTAGTTTCACAATTCCCGATTTTTATTATTAAAATTAATAAGGAGGATATTATGGAAGTAAAGAAAGAAATAAAAATAGAAGATAAGAAAAGTGTTTTATTGCTTGAAAACAGAAAAAAATTAACTATTAATGGAGTTATTGAGGTTATAAATTTTAATGAGAATCAAATATTACTAAATACAGATGTTGGAACAATGATAGTAAAAGGACAACAATTAAAGATGAATAAGTTAGATGTTCAAAATGGAGATGTAGTAATATCTGGTAAAGTGGATTCGTTTGTATATACTAGCGATAAAAGCAAAATTAAAAAAGATAGCATAATATCAAGATTGTTTCGGTAACTGAGTTATGATAATTTCTTTGGTAAACCAAGTTAAACTTATAATTTTCGGCTTATTATCTGGAATAATAACTGGTGTACTTTTTGACATATATAGATTAATAAGAGGATTCGAAAATCCTAACAAGGTTTTGACAATAATACAAGATTTGTTATTTTGGACATTAACTTCTATAGTGGTTTTTATATTTTTGATGTATACTAATGAGGGCTACATAAACTTTTATGTGTATGTCTGTTTAATAATCGGAGCATACTTATATTTAAAGCTCTTAAGCAGAGCTTTTATAAAGGTGCAATATAAATTGCTAAAATTCAATGGGAGAGCATTTAGAGTTGTATGGAATGTTATTTTATACCCAGCTGATTTATTGTTTTATAAGCTTCGAATAAAAAAAAATGATAAATTATAAAGAAATAGCTTGAAGAAATGTGAAATACAAATTAAAATAGATTTATGAAACTTAAAAAATACTCATTCCATTGAGAGGAAAAGGGTATGGGATATGAAAAAAAAANTTACTATTAAGAGTATTGCATTAGTTTTTGCTGTGGTATATGTATGTTATGTTTTAATTCATCAACAGGCAACTATGGCAAGGCAAAAGAAAGAGCTACAAAAGTATAATGTTGAATTACAAAAGAAAAATGACGAAAAGGAAATATTGCAGGATGAAGTAGAGTTATCTAAAACTGATAAGTATATAGAAAAATTGGCAAGAGAAATTTTAGGTCTTGTTAAAGAAGGTGAAACTCCTGTAATGGATAATAAAAACTAAATGCTAGAATTATTGCTATGCTTATTATTAAATTAATATATAAAATAAAAAACATTATTTTGAGGAGGAACTTTTTAATATGACCTTAATGGCTGGAAGTATTGTAGAAGGTAAAGTAGTAAATATCACCAATTTTGGTGCATTCGTAGAAGTGGAGGGCAAAACAGGTTTAGTGCATATATCTGAGGTTTCAGATACATTCGTTAAAAATGTTAATGATCATCTTAAAGAAAATGATATAGTAAAGGTTAAAGTAATTTCTGTTGATGATAATGGTAAGATAAGTCTATCCATAAAACAAGCTGGAGTACCTAAAAAGTCTATTAAACCAATGGAGATAGATTGGGAAAAGGAAAAAAGCAAAGCAAATGCAAGTGGGTTTGAAGATATAATGACTAAATTTTTAAAAGACAGTGAAGAAAGGTTTCAAGACGTTAAAAAGCATCAAGAGGGAAAAGGCAGAGGTTATAGTAAAAAAACTTCAAGTTATTAGTAAATGGAGTTAACAATAAAATTTTAGGAACTAAGCAGTTAGTTCCTATTTTTAAAAAACAAAAAGTTATTGACAATAGCTCGTTCATCCTATATAATAAAAAATGTTGCTGCAAAGTAACACTTTATATGCTAGTAAGTTCGCTAACGAGAGTTAGCAAGTTAACAAGTAGCTGCTAACAGGAAACTGTAAGCAAATAAGCTGGAGTGGCGGAACTGGCAGACGCACAGGACTTAAAATCCTGCGGTGGTTAAACACCGTACCGGTTCGATTCCGGTCTTCAGCACCAAA
>JGI24142J45722_1000658_pt1 | contig 18587 bp, 14 predicted proteins | sample BarGraIncu00431A_FD_45722 | JGI IMG/M metagenome (IMG submission 45722) | reverse complement strand
AAGTTTCTCGTCAGCATGAAAAAGTCTGTGCGTAAGAGCCTTAAAAAAGAGGCAGCCGACATCGGGATCAGCATGAATGAATTCATCGTGTCGGCGGTACTGGCAAAGCTAAACCAGCCTCTGGACGCTGCCAAATAGACCGCGGGAGGGCTAGTCTCCATCCTCTCCCAACGACAGGAGCGTGCGCGTGTCCTTCTCGTGCAGGCACTGGAGAAGTTCTGCTGCGCTGCTGCAGCCCGGGCCTTCAAACAGACTTTCAAGCAGCCGGCCTTCCGCTCTAGCAAGGGAAGTTCCAAGGTTTGAGTGACCATGAAGATGCTGTCGGATCCGGCATGATGGCACTCAAAACTCTGCCGAAATCCTTGCCCTGCAGGGGCCTGTGACCTGATTGCAATCGAACGGTAGGTGCTTTTGCCACTGTATCCTCGTCAAGGTGTATCTCCTCCTTGACGCAAACGTCGGGGAGGCCGCACATGGAGAGGGAACATTTGAGCAGGCAGTTCGATATCGAACTTGACGCGATACGTGGAAAGCTCCTCGAGATGGGGGGGAAGGTGGAGCTGATGATCGGCAACTCCATCCTCTCCCTGGTGGAAAGAGATACCGATCTGGCCGAGCATACCATTGCCTCCGACCAGGAAATTAACCGGCTGGAAGTGGAAATCGACAAGGATTGCCTGGAGGTTCTCGCTCTGCGTCAGCCGGCAGCCCGCGACCTGAGGTTTATCACCTTGGCGTTGAAGACCGTGACCGATCTGGAGCGGATCGGAGACCTGAGCGTGAACATCTCCAAAAGGGTGAGGGAGCTGAACCGGGAACCGCCCTTGCAAACCGTTGCAGGCTTGACCGCTATGGCGCAGGCCGCCTCTACCATGGTGCAGGAGGCGCTGGACGCCTTCGTGCGAGGCGATGAGCTTTTAGCAAGAAAGGTGTGCGCAGACGACCGGGCGGTGGACAACCTGTGTGGCATGATCCAGCAGGATCTCCTTGCCTTCATGTTGGGGGAGCCGGCCATCATTGGCAGAGCGATCAAGATCACTCACATCTCCAAGTGTCTGGAACGTATCGCCGGCCATGCCACCAACCTGGCAGAGATGGTGATCTTCATGGTGAAGGGTAAAGATATCAGGCACAGCACTAACTGAGGTTGTTGGCTGTCGGCAGGCGGGGAGCGCTAAGGCTCCCCGCCTGCCCAGCATTCAGATGCGTCCGAGACGCCACCTGTCATTGTCCTTCTCCAGTTTGCAGCACCTCGATTTGGGTCTCGGCCATGGGTAAAGATGTGCCAGTTGAGCGCGTTCCTCCTCTGAAAGTCTGCGGCCTGGATCGGGTGTAAATTCCACTTTATCAAGTATTCGCATATCCCCCCCCCACGTTTTTAGCTAAACAATCTCCGGCGCACGATGGCGATGTCAAACGATAACATGGCATTATTCTGATGCCGTTTCAGCCGTGTCACAATTGCGGCAACACGGCAGGCGCAGGGTGGACCTGGTGCGGTAAGCGTTGGCCGGCGGGACCTTAGGGGACTTTCCGGCTGGAGTGGCTCCCGGTCCGGGCGCTATGCGAAGAGGACTTTCCGAAGTGTCGCGTTGCGCAACTCGTTCTCCCGGTCGAGGAGNAAATCGGAATGCAAGTGNACTTCTCCATTGTCCTCCAGGTAAAAGCGGGCGCTGGTTTCCAGGTCGGTGATGTCCCTTGGGTCGGGCAGCTCCAGGCCGAATATTCCGCTAGCCCAGGAAAGCAGCTCGTCCTCGGGTTCCACCAGGTCGNCCCAGATAGGTTTGGCCTTGGCCAGATCTTCCTGGGATAAAATGATGATCTGCCGCAAGCGCCCTTGCGCATATCGCTTCGAAATCTTTACCTAACGGATACCTGCCCGCAACATTCGTTTGCTATCATTGCCACGGTTTTGCGAGGGCAGGGACCATTATTACACGGTAGGGGGAGGGCAAGGGGTGTTCGGGAACGTAACCGATGAGCAGCTGGACCTGATGACNTTGGAACAGGTGAGAATGTGGACCTTGGCGAGGCAGCAAGCAGCAGGTTCTCCGATTGGAGCTCAGAAAANACAAAAGGATAGGGAGGGTGAGAGATGAAGAACCTTGAGAAACAGCTCAATCTGATCACTGCGCTGCTCGCAGCGTCGCAGGTGACCCTTGAATCATGCCGAAACTCCAGNCTGGTGATGGTAGGGGTTGGATCCGACAGCGCGGCGACTTGGCACGGGATGATGCTCGATTCGNCGGGGTGGCCGGACCTGTTGCCCTCGGGTCCCGACGCTGACGAGGATGCTGACAACGAAGATTACTCCTGGATGGATGATATGGAAGCCGCCGGAGTGTCACCCCTTTAATCGGGGAGCTACTGCTATCCGCTGGATAAACTATTGGGGGCTTTGACAAATGGAAACAATATTGATCTTGGTAGTAGCGGTTTATTCACTAGCTATTGCACTACAGCTGAAAGGGTATCTGGCATCCGTGACCGTGCAAAAAGCTGAAATCGACAAAGCCGCTCTGGAACCAAGCTTTTTGGCGCCACAAAAAAGCGCCTAGTACCCTGTCCAGCTTAATATGTCGTATTTTGCGCTTCGACTCCGCTCAGCGAACGCCTGCTCCCTGAGCGGAGTCGAAGGGCGACTTAGGGTGAAGTTACGCAGAATGCCATCCGATAAATTAAGCCGGACTAGGTACTCGCCGGATTCTGGCATCTCGCGTTCCAGAGGACTCAAGGTTTCGGCCTGGCATCAACAGGTCGAGGTTCTTTTGCCTCCCTACGAGGTACCGTTGCAACCCTCGAATTCCACCCTCCCCAGGTTGCTCTCGTTGTCGCGGTACTCCCTCTGACGGGCGCCGCAGGAAAAGCTGATATCCTTTGTCACCAGGTACCGTCCGGCGCGCCGCTCGCTTTGGGTGAACTCCTGGCACCCGCAATCCAGGCAGCTATGACTTCTTTTGCTCATCTCTCTCTCCTTGACTGATTTTTTCCCTTCATCATCGACCGTATAGGCCGCTACAGTGCGCCGGGCGCCTGCCATTGTTCCTTGCCGGCAAAGCTGCCGTAAAGGCGGCGCAGCGGCGTCTAGCCGCCGGAGCCGAAGCGCCCGAGCGATTGATAGTCCGCCGGGATCCTGCCGTTAAAGTACCCGCAGGCCCGGTAATACCGTAAGTCCTGCTGCCAGAGACGGAAGAAGCCCGGGTCACGGAGCAGCCTCCGGAAAAGCTGCAGGGGGGAACCGAAAAGCTCCAGGAGCGGCCCCGCCATTTCCGAAGGGTCCCGGAAGCACTCCCAGTCGCACTTCCGGCAGGAAACGGCGCTTGGCCCGCGCACCTCGGGAGTAGCGGGGAAGCCGGCCAGCTCTTCGGAGCCGCGGTAACCGCAGGGGTAGAGGTTACCCCCCTTCGCGTCGACGAAGAAAAAATCGAGGCCGCCCCGGCAGGGATAGCTGCCTGCCGCTCCCCGCCGGTACTGGCCGACCAGGGCGTGCAGCGAGCAGCGCGGGGTGAAGATGCGCAGCCTGTCGCGGTACTTCGGTATGGTCTCGGAGAGCGCGCTGAAGAGGATGATTTTCTCGGCGGCGCTGAAGCGGACCAGGTCGGCGTCTGCCGTGGCCGCGTAGACCGCGGCCAACTCCGGGTCACCCTCGGCGCTCATCGGATAGCAGGCGTTGGCAATGGTGAAGCCGAGGCCAATGACGAAATCGTAGAAATCCCCGCAGGCATCCCGGCACTGCCGGGCCGTGAAGCCGGTGTCCAGCCGGCTTCTTCCCATGTTCCGGTTCAGGCCGAGGTTGGCCGAGGGGTAGATGCCATGGCTGTGGAAGATGGGGAGCGCTCTTTCGATCCCCCGGATTACTCCCGGGAAGCCGCGCATGGCCTCGTGGGTGGCGACGTCGGCGGAATCGATGCTGATCCAGAAGGTGTAGAGGCCGGTACCGGCGAGCTTGGCCGCGATGGTCTCGATGCGCCGGGTAAATCCCGGCATGTCGGAGCCGCAAAAAAGAAAACCGTTGGTCCCGGTGCGCAGGTACGGGATGCCGGCCTGGCCTGCGTGGCGCAGCAACTCGACGACGTCGTCGAGAAAGAGCAGCGGCTCGCCTCCCGTGAAGGAGAGGGCGCTGACCCCGGCCCGGGCTGCGCGGTCGATGACCTCCTTGGCCCGCTCCACCCCGAGGGTCGACCTTTCGAAGGGCGCCTCGCGCCTCATGCCGCACTGCGGGCAGCTGGCGTTGCAGGCGTCGCTGTACTGGATGACGACCTGGCCCGGCGCGCGCCCCCGGCTGAGCTTCAGGAGCGTGCTTGGGAAGAGCGGGGACATTTGGGGTTCCTGTTCAGCTTTTTACAGCTGTAGCTGCGGCCTTTCGGGTCCGGTCGGCCTGGTTGTGCGCCGAGGCTCCCTGCTGTCGGGCGGGCGTCCCCTGCCGCCAGGCCGCCTGCGGTGCGCAGGATGGTGCTGTAGGTGTCAGTCGCGGCCGGCCCCCTTTCCAAGGTGAAGAGACGCGCCTTTTCCCCCATGAGGGTCAGCCTCGGGAGCTCCGCGGTCAGGCGCCTGAGGATAGACAGGAACTCTCCCTGGTTTCCCGCTGAGAAGACGGCTCCGGTTTCCCCGTCGCTCATAAGCTCCCTGGGGCCCCCCGCGTCGGACACGAGGACGGGGAGACCGGAAGCCTGCGCCTCCAGCACCACGTTGCCGAAGGTGTCCGTGGCGCTCGGGAAGACGAACAGGTCGGCGGAGGCGTAGGCCTGCTGCAACTCCTCTCCCTGAAGGTAGCCGGTGAAAAGGGCCGGATACCCCGAGAGGGCCTGCTCCATTTCTTTTCTGTAGGGNCCGTCGCCGATGATCGCNAGCGAAAGGTCCGCTCCCCCNTCCACCAGTTTCCGGAAAGCCTCCGCGAGCATCTCNAGCGACTTCTCCCGGGAGACGCGCCCCACGTAGATAAGCTTTATCGCACCGGTCAGTCCGCGCTCCGGCCAGAAACCGTGGCTTCTTTTCTGCGGGGTGAACGCTTCGGTGTCCACCCAGCGCGGCAGCGGCTTCATCTTGGCAAGCGGCAGGCCGTGCGAGCCGAGCTGGGCGCGGGTGCCGGCGGACGGCACCAGTACCTCGGCCATCTGGTTGTAGAACCAGGTCATGTAATTCCAGGCGACCCCTTCCAGGAACTCGTCGTCGGTGAGGCTGCGCACGTACTGCGGAATGTCGGTATGGTAGGTGCCGACCACCGGGATGTCCATCACCCGTCCGATCATAAGACCGAGGAGTCCCACGGTTCCCGGGGTGCTGACGTGGATCTGGGTGAACCCCTCGGTCTCGATGAAATCCATCACGTCGAGAATGGGGGGGAAGTTGAGCTTCAGTTCCGGATACTCGGGGAGGATGAAGTCGCCCACGGCAGTGAACCGCCGCACTCCGGCGCGCTCCTCGGACCCGGCCGGCCCGCAGGTGATGACGGTCAGTTCCACCCCCCGGTCGCGGGCGGTTTGAATCAGCCGGCGGATGGTCATGGCGACGCCGTTGATGTCGTCGAGCGTGTCGGTGAAAAGGGCGATTCTTTCCCTCTGCGGTTTCGATGCCCCGGGAAAGAGCTGCCGTAATTCCCGGATCAGTTCCTTACTCCTGTGCTGGTGGTGGAAGGCGAGGTAGTAGGGCGAGATCAGGGCGTGCACCAGGCCAATGGTGCCGGCCGTGTTCAGGTAGTCGAAAAAACCGGCGTTCAGNGGCAGCGACATCAGGCGGCCGGTGTAGAGGTACAGTANCCGGTTCGCCAGGCGGCTCGTTACCGCGAAGATCTTGCGGTTCTGGTCCATGACACGGATCCGTTCGATAAAGGCNCCGTCATTGAGGAGCTGCCTGGCCTCGCCGTCCAGCACCTTCTCGAAGCTGCAGTCTTTGGCGAGCACCGGCTCCGGCAGGTTCTTCAGCAGGAAGAGCCGCAGTTTTCCCACCAGCGAGGAGCGCTCGGGGCCCAGGTTGAAGAAGCGATCCAGCAGGGCGCTAACAAACGGGGTGGAGCCGCGGCGCCGGTCCCCGAAGCGCTCCTTGTAGAAGTTGAAACCGATGCCGTACAGGCTGTGGGCCATGGTGAGCGGCCCCCCGTCCTCGCCGGCCGCGCGGCTGAGCCCGCCCCCCACCCGGGCGATGAACTCTCCAAGGGTTGGGCAGTCGTCCGCCTCGGTATGGGCGCGGGCGATGAAAAGGCTGCCGTGGTCGTCGGAACCACCCACCATCCCCCTGACATAGGGAAACTCTCCGCTTGGCTGGAGGNCGTGCTTGAGGGCTAACTGCAGCAGAAGCTCCGGGGTGAGGGANGCGATCAGTTCGGCGGTGAACTCGTTGAAGCGGCGCGCACGGCAGCCGTTCTTCACCTCGAACAAGGTGAAAAGGAGCAGCGACTTTTCCAGCAGGTCAGCGGTCAGTTTTTCATTCTGGGCGTACAGCGGGTGGGCCAGGAAGTGGACGATCTTTTCACCCTGCAGGTAGCCGACCAGNTCATATACGTTTTTCCTCAGCTGCATGATCTCCTGAAACTGGGCGGGGGTGATATGAAGCACCACCACGTGAATCTTGCAGCCGTTCTCCGGGAAATAGGCCGTGATCTCCGAGCTTAGGAAGGTATTGGGCAGGTGGGCGATTTCCAGGGCGCCGGCAATGGAGTTGTGGTCGGTTATGGTGACATAGTCCATGCCGCGTTCGCGCGCGATGCGGTAGAGATGCGCCGGTGAGGTATAGCTCTCCGGGCAGTTGAATTTGCGCATCGCCCAATAGGTCGGCTTATTGGAGTGGCTGGAATGCACGTGCAGGTCGGCTCGATATGTTTTCATGACTGGCAGTGTACAACCCTCGCATGACAGTTGCGTTAAGGTCGTGCAATATACTGGTAACGCCGGCGTTTAAAGGCCGGGGAAAAGGGTCTCCAGGCCGAGGACGCTCCAGGGGTCCCAGAGGTTCATGAACAGCGGGTCGAAACGACCCAGGCGCACCTGCTCCTCCTCGCGTCGCCAGAAGAAAAGCTCCGACGCAGGAAATAGGTAGCCGAACTGGTAGGCGCTGAGGCTTTTCCTTTTCCGGGCCAGGGAGCTGGCCGGAAACCGGTAACGGCCCTCCTGGAGGGTCACCAGTGCCTGTGCGGCGGCCCTGACCTCCCGGGCTTTTGCCAGGAGCCGCCCGGACTCCCGACCGGTGCCGAAAGAGAACGCCGGCCCGTCGCGACCGGCGATCAGGGCGCGCAGCGTGAGGGCGCGGTGGCGTGCGCGCAGGGCGCCGACCCGCAGGCCGCTGGTCAGCTCCTGCAAAAGGCTCCAGGGAGCGCCTGTCACCCCGGGATGTTTCCTGAGCTGGCTGCCGCGCGCTTCCAGGCGGAGGCAGACCTGCTCCATCGAGCGCGCGTACTGCTCAAGCTCCGGCACCGCACCGTCAAGCACGGCTGCCGCCTCCCTGGGGCTGGCGGAAAAGCGCAGCCAGGAGTAGCTGAATTCCGGGGAGGGCTGGAAGGAGTGGGCGAGGGGAGGGGGGAGCTCGGCGAAAGGGGTGAGCGCGGAGAGATAGCGCTGCAGTTCCTGGTCCTTGAGCCAGAACTTTTGCAGGGCGAGCGCCTCCTGGAAATCGTGCACGAGGGCCGGGTCGGGGAAAAGCTCACCAAGCCGCGACAGCGGCGAGGTCGCGGTGCTGCGCCCCGCCTCGGCGTAATCCCAGGACCACCGGGCGATGCTCCAGTCCGTGAGCCAGTAGCCCCACTCCCACCCGGAGCTGAAGGTCAGGTGTCCGCTCACCCCGATCCTTGCCATTTCCTCCATGTCCTCGTAGCGGCTGTCCAGATAGGTGAGGAGCAAAAGCGGCACGGAGCTGTCAAAGCAGACCCAGTAGGACGACTCGGGCCAGTACCAGGTCTCCCGGTGGCGGTTTTCCTCGCGGGCCGCCNCCAAAAGGAAGCGCTGGTTCAGGTTGCCGTAGACCGGAGCCTTCTCCTCCGAGGCGGAGTAACACATGACACTGTGGATCAGGATGCCGCTTGCGGGAAGCCGCGGACCCGGCACCCCGGACCCGGCACCGCGCCGGATCACGTGGGTGGCCAGGAAAAACCGGGCGCGGTAGCGCTCGGCCACCTGGCGCTCGAAGTAGCTCTGCAGCGCGGGCAGCAGCGCTCCGAGCGCCGGCAGGTACTCGCCCATGGTCGTGTCCAGGGTGACGAAGTCCCAGGGCGCCTGGAAGAGCCAGGAAAGAGTGCCGTCAACCTGCCGACGGTAGGACGGGAAGGGGGTGGTAAGCGCGATGGCCTGGAAAGCCTGCTGCTGTAGCATGGAGAGGGAGATCTCCACCCCGCATTTGATGCCGCGGCTTTGGGCGTAGCTGACTATCCTGCCGGCATGCGCTATCCAGCTGCTGCGGTCGACGCCGCGCAAAAGGAAAAACTGGAAGGTGTTCTGGCCGTTACGCGCCAGCCAGTCGAGATACTCCTTCACGTCGGCAAGAGCGTTCGGGTAGTGGGAGTCGTGCAGTTGCTCGGTGAGTTCCGTGGGGTGCAGGGTGTGCAGGTGAAAGCCCCGGCTGGCAAAGCGCGGGCTGCCGGAAAAGGTGAAGTCGGCCGGCAGCGGCCAGGCCCGGTGGGCTGGGTACAGGGTCTGGCGGGGATGCAGGAACCTGAAGCCGAGTTTCTCCTGCAATAGGGCATAGAGCCCGGCAGCGAGCCCTTCCGGGGTGCTGGCCCGGATTCTCAGCACGACCTTTCCGCCGGCACCCGTCGAGTCCCAGCGAAAGCCCGCCTCTGGGACGCTCAGGGTTTGGTAGCTGCGTCGTTCCCGGGAAGGGCGGGACGCCGCGGCCGGCCGGGACAGGATCAGGAGCACCCGGGAGTTTTTGCCGTTCAAAGAGACCACGGTGCCGGGAAAACCGCGCTGTAAAAGGGAGACGCAGTCCTTTACGGCCAAATCAAGCGCGGGGTTGGCGAGCAGTGCGGGGGGCGCCAGGATGCCGATGCTGGACCCGGCTGCCAGGCAAGGGGATGCCATGGCAAGCAGCAGGAGGATGGCCAGATGTAGCGGCACCTTTAGTTTCAGCCAAAGCCCGACCCTGCGTGAAGCGGGTAAATTCGTCGGACGAAGTCTGCGGTGCGGGGGCATGTCAATTCCTTAGTNCGATGGTATAATTTTTATCTGAAATATGATTTGATTTAACAGGAGTAGCGGCACCATATTAGGGTGTTGTTTCAGCCATGTGACAGCGTGGTTAATTTATTGTGTATCATTTGGCCTCAGCTGCAATAGCTGATAGAATAACTAAAAATATACAAACAGGAGGTTACCNTATGCATAAAGATATAGATAAAATAGATGCCATGGCTACGACAGCAATAGAAGCCCTGAAACTTGCATTTCAGGAAAACCAGGACCGGCATGCCGGCGGCCTGATCTTGACGGCGCTCGCCATGGTGACACAGGTGCGGGAGGAGGTTTCCGAACTGGACCGCGAGGATTGCCCGGGCGATGCCGGGGAGTATTGTTTCCCCGTATAGGCGCTCACCACTCGCCCGAAAAGCCGGGGCGTGAGCGGGTCGGGGTGGGGGNCCGGGACAGAGAGGCCGTGAGGTGGTGGGTCCCAACCCGAGAGGGNTCTGGTCATTTCTTGCACAGATGTTCAGGTGCTGACCAGGTCCGGCAGCACCAGCTTTGCAAAAGCTGTTATTTTTTAGGTGGTTATCTGCGGGCTCTCATGGCAAGCCTTTTGCTGGTTGTAAGATAGTAAAAGGTACTCAGCTGCCCTTTGAACAGGAATCAGTGAGCCTTGAGAGATTGACTGGAGAATTGCACTAGGGACAGATATTCTGTCCCTTTCTTTTTTAACCCGCAAGGTTCCTTGCCCTGCCTTTGCCCCTCCCAGTCCAGAATTCCCTCCGATCATCACTTCATAAAGAACTGTTATCCCGCATCCCTTTTCCCCGCCNTTGCCTGTCTCCGGCCAGAAATACCGCCAATCCGCACATAATCAAGATTCTGCCTGCACGGCGGTGGGTGTATTTCACCTGAAAGTGTACCGAATGTAACATGATCACCAATTCCCGGGTCTATAATGAGAAAAAATGCAGCAGGATTGGATTCTCACGGGTCGCGTCCCGGCTGTTTTGCGGCAACCGTGTGTCGGAGCCTTTTCCGCTCGCTTTAGTGCAATATCGTCGGGATAACCGGCGCCCTGGGGGTAGCAAATATGTTTGCCGGATGTTCACCTATGAGCGGCTGGGAAAGACCCGCCTTGTCCAGGAGAAGNGCCCTGGCGGGCCTGGCCGCAACAACAGCCCTGGCCGACCTGTCACTCGCGGCCAGCGGAGCCCTGCANAGCTATCCCGGCTACCAGCTTGGCGTAATTGCCGTCAATGGCATACTCTTGAGCCTACTGCTCGGTTACGGTTGCCTGCTTTGGGTGCGCGCTCACGCCCGGAAGACCGCCTCGGCAAGCGACGGCCTGCACCAGGCTTTCAGCATCTCCTGCGACGCGGTCTGCATCTGCTCGGTAAAAGACGGTACCTTCCTCAAGATAAACGACGGGTTCACGGCGCTGACCGGATACGGAGAGGCCGAGGTGCTGGAGCGGAAGGTCTCTGGACTCGGGCTTTGGCAATTCCCCATCCAGTACGAGGCGCTGNTCAAGACGCTGCAACGGGACCGGAAAACGCACCAGGTCGAGGTGAGCCTCATCTCCAAGGCCGGCACCGCGAAAGTCGGGGTGCTCACCGCGAGTTTGATCGAATTCCAGGGGCAAACCTGCCTCATNGCCAGCATCCGTGACGCCTCCGAGCTGAAACGGGCGCAGGAGAGCATCGAGAAGCTTTCCTACTACGACTCCGACACCGGACTTCCCAACCAGAATNTGCTCATGGACCGGCTGAGCCAGCTCATTTCACTCAACAGCCGCGGCCACAGGCCTACTGCCGTGGTCTACGTCGGGATGGACGGGTTCAAGGGGATTGTCGACGCCCTGGGACACTCCGGGAGCTCCGAGGTGGTGCGCGATCTGGCCCGGCGGCTCACCGAGACCCTGCGNCACTCCGACACCGTCGCCCGNCTGAACCGTGACGAACTGGTCATCGTGCTGGGAGGGGATCTCCGGGACGCCGATTTCAACGTCGTGATAGCGAAGATCGAGCGCGTGTTCGCCCTCCCGATCCAGATATCGACCGGCGAGGTCATCATCACGGCGAGCCTCGGCATCGCCTGCTTCATGTCCGANGGCCTCACCGGGGAGGTCCTGCTGCAGCACTCCCATGCCGCCATGAACCAGGCCAGGGAAAACAGCGACAGCTTTCAATACTACTCAGCTTCCATGAACGTGAAGGCCATGGAGCGGCTCAGCTTCGAAAGCTGCATGATGAAGAGCCTGGAGGCGGGGGAGTTTTTCCTCTGCTACCAGCCGAAGTATGCCAGTAACGGCTCCGACCTGGCCGGAATGGAGGCGCTGGTGCGCTGGAACCGCGACGGGGAGGTCATCCCGCCGGACAAATTCATCCCCGTGGCCGAGGAGAACGGCATGATCGTGAGGCTGGGCGAGTGGGTGCTCCAGGAGGCCTGCCGGCAGAACAGCAGCTGGCAGCACGAGGGGCTCGCTCCCCTGCAGGTGTCGGTCAACATCTCGGCCCGGCAGTTGCGCGACAGCGACTTTGTCGAAAAGGTCGAGAAAACGCTNCGGGAAACCGGCCTCGCGCCCGCCTTCCTGGAGCTGGAGATCACGGAAACCGCCATCATGGCGATCTCGGACGACAGCGTCCTCAAGCTTTTGAGGCTCAAGGAACTCGGCGTCAGCATATCCATCGACGATTTCGGNACCGGCTACTCGTCCCTTTCCTACCTGAAGAACCTGCCGGTCGACAAGATCAAGATCGATCGCTCCTTCGTCATGGATATCGTGAGCGATCCCGGCGACGCTGCCATCGTGGACGCCATCATCTCCATAGCGCACGCCCTTGGCCTGTGCGTCATTGCCGAGGGGGTGGAGAACAAGGACCAGCTCGATTTCCTCATCGGCCGGGCATGCACGGAATTCCAGGGGCATTACTTCTCCGAGCCGCTGGGCGCCGGCGCTTTCGCAAACCTCCTGAAGTCGCCGGGAGNTTCGAGCGTTTCCGCGGCGCCCTGCCGCGCAGAGAAAAGCGGGCCGCTGCAGGTNCCGGACGACTCCGCCTCCCGGNAACCCTCNCTGTACCTCGTCGAGGCAAAGGTCGAGGGCGTCGCCCCTTCCGAGCAGATGATGACCGTGGCCCGAAAGATCACGCCGGTATCCCCCCAGGACAGGATCATCAATATTCTGAGCCGTTTTCAGCTGGACAAGGAGCTGAACGTGTTGCCGGTGGTCGAGGGCGAGTCAATTGTAGGCTTGGTGAACCGTTCCACGTTCCTTGAGGAGCACATCATCGGCAAAAACGGATTCGCGGCCCATATCAACCANGCGAAGAAAATCCGTGAACTCATGGAACCGCTGGAAATCTCCTTTGATGCGGCAANGCCCATCGAAGAGGCTGCCAGGACGCTGCAGCCGGTCATCAGCACCCTGCGCATCGACAATATCTGCATTACCCGCGCTGGCGCCTACGCGGGGGTGATCGACGTGAACCGTTTCATCAAGGCAATGACCGATATCCAGATCATGCTTGCCAAGGGGGCGAACCCGCTGACGGGACTCCCCGGCAATACCTGCATCGAGCATGACATCNGCAAGCGCCTGGAATCCGGCACCCCCTTCGACGTCGCCTACCTGGATATCGATAATTTCAAGCCGTTCAACGACCACTACGGGTTCCAGAAGGGGGACGAAGTCATCAAGAAGCTGGCAGAGATCCTGGCCGGCAGCGCCGCAGCGTCCCCCCTCGCGGCGGCCAGTTTCTGCGGGCACATAGGGGGTGACGACTTCATTCTGATCACGGAATCCCTGCAGGCGGAACGGCTGACCAGGCAGATTATCTCGCTGTTCGAGGGTGAGCGCCTGGCGTTCCACGGTCCGGCGGACCATGGAAATGGCGGGTATCGCGCGGCCAACCGCAAGGGGGACCTGGAGAGCTTTCCTCTGCTATCCCTGTCGGTCGGCATAGTTAACAGCTCGCTCTCCAAGGTCGGGTCGTANGCCAAGCTGGCATCGCTTTCGACCGAGGTGAAGAAGGGTGCCAAAAAGAAAACCGGCTCGTCGATTGTCGTCGACGGCCGGTCCGCCCGGTACATTCAAAGCCCCGAGCCCGGGCCGCAGGTCTTGGCAACCTGAACCGGCGTTTTTTAGCGTAACGCCGCCAGTGCCCGTTTCCCTGAAACCGCCGGTGTCACCCCCGGAGGGAAACGCCCGGTATCACAAGGAGTAACTCCATCTTTTCACCCTCGCCGACGTGGATCGGGAAGCAGAGCGCGGTGTGTCCCGGGGGGACCGGAAGCCCCGCCGCCGGAGGGTGGATGGTCACCGGAGGGTTGATGTTGACCGCCTCCCCGGTTTGTGAGGCCTTGGCCGAAACATTGCCGCAGACCACATTGATGAACTCCATGACGCTGTCTTCCAGAATAACCGCCGCTTCGTGCTCCACGGACTCTTCTTTGAGCATGGCCCTGGCAACCATCTTCTGTGCCCCGGCGGAAACTGACAACAGGTAGCGCCCCTCCAAGCCACCGCTGAGATCCAGGGCTGCCATCATGTAGTTCGTTTCGAGCCTGCTGACGCTGCGCCCTTTTTCGGCTTTGAACTGCAAACCGAGGATGCGGGTGACCATCTTGTAGGTGAGGTCGACCACCATCTCCCAGGTTTTGGCGTTGGCGACTGCGGCGGGAAGTTCNACCCTGTCGGAAACATAAGGGGCCTGGTCGAGCTTGAATTCATCCAGGCACTGCTGCAGCTGCCCGGCGGTGAGGGAGCCAACCAATACCAGCGCCTCGCCTATGTAGAGATGGGCCTCCTTCTGGCGGGTGATGATCTCCTGGAGTTGCTGAGCATTCAAGGCGCCCGAAGCAACCAGGAGATCCCCCAGTTTCATGTCCTTGGAAAACTGTGCTTTGTGGGCGCGATTGATATCCGCCGGGGTAAGGTAGCCCAGCGCCACCGCCATTGCGCCAAGTCTCAGGTTCTTCTGCTCCTGCAGCTCCATTGCCGCGAGGATGGCTTCACGGGAAACGATCCCTTTTTCAACCAGAAACTGTCCGAAGAATTTAACTGCCATTTCAGGTCCCCTTGTGTCGTAGTGCATGATAGCGGATAGTTTACAGCTTACGGAGGGTTCCCAGGATGTCGTCGGCCTCGAACGGCTTGGAGATGACATTTTTAGCTCCCAATTTCAGAGCCTCGCTGAATTTGTCGCCCACGCCGCCCAGCGAGGTCACCATGATCACCTTGACGTTTTTATCCAATGCCACCAGGCTCCGCAGGGCCGTCAGCCCGTCCATGCCCGGCATGTTCATATCCATGCAGATGATGTCCGGGGTCTCCGTATGGTTCATTTTGATGGCTTCGACGCCGTTTTTGGCGACCCCGATGCAAGTGAAATCTTCAGAATCGTTGATGATTTTTTCCAGCTGACGAGCCACCGTAAGGCTGTCGTCGACTACCAGGACCCTCTTCATCTTATTTATTCTCCTCTTGTGGGGCAGTTGATGGGAACCGGTTTCCGCCAGGCAATCTGAAAGGCATCCGGACAGCATCTATAGTAACTGTCATCGGAACTGCCGGGTGTTACTTGAGAGATAGTTTGCTTTGGAACGCATTGTTGCCCGATTGTAACTGACGTATGCACCGGCTTTCAGAGTCGGACTCGATTTGTTCGCGGCCTGGTCCACCAGGTCGCCTCGCCTCAGGCGAGTGCATCTCATTAAATTGGTACCTTCCTGTAACAGTACCGCAATATTTACTCTGTACACTTCCGAAAGACAAACAGGAGCGTCGCACAATGTCCCAAGAATCATTTATTCCAAAGCTTGTCGACGTGAGCAGGAAGCCTGTCAGTGCCGGCGCTGATCTGCAGATTCACGCACTGCTCGCGCTCTTCCAGGAAGCGCCGGAACTTCTGACCGTAGCGATTTCCGATGGCGCTTTTTTCGTCGGCAGTGCCAACCGCAAGGAACTTCTGAACCTGCTGAGCCGCAAGTTCTCCATGGACCTCTATGCCAAAAAGCCGGTCAGCGCTCTGCTTCATGAACTGGGCGGCAAAAAGGTGGTTCTCGCCGCGCATCTCGACATCAACGACGCGGCCGTACTGCTTCTTGCGGTCGACCCGACACTGCAGACCGACGCCTTTCCGATTGTGGAGCAGGGGACCTGCATTGGAGTCGTGGCTGTGTCCGACCTGATGCTGGCGGTCGCCGAGCAGCAAAAGAGGCTCTTGGAAAAGCTGGACCAGCTGAGCTCAAGGATTCGGGAAGAGGTTGCACACGGGGTCAAGATCCAGCAGGACCTTCTGCCGCCACCGCTCTATCATTTCCAGGGGATTACCGTCGGGGCAGGGATCACCACCTGTTCGGAGATCGGCGGCGATTTCTTCGACTACTTCAGTGTCGGCGCAGACACCTTAGGGCTCCTCGTTGCAGACGTGAGCGGTCACGGTGTACAGGCCGGGATGGTGACGACTGCCGCCAAGGCGAGCCTTCACACGCTCCTCTCGCTCGGTGTGAACACGCCGTCGGGGCTGCTTGCCGGGATGAACAACGCCATACTGGCCACCGCCCGCCAGAGCCTTTTGATGACCTGCCTCATCGCGAGCATCGATCTTGCTGCGGGGACCATCACCATAGCCAATGCGGGGCACAATTTCCCCTATGTCCTGAGGGGAGGGTCGGGAGCGGCAGAAATGCTTGACGCCTCGGTCGGCTTCCCGCTCGGCTTTGAACGGGACTCAAAGTTTCCCGAAAGCCATACCTTCTTCGACCCGGGGGACGCCCTTTTCATGTACACGGACGGCATCGTGGAAAGTGCCAACCCCAAGGACGAGGAGTTCGGCTACGAGCGCCTGGTGGAACTTTTGTCCAGAGTCAGGAGCCTCCCCCCGCATCTGTGGCACGGCTCTCTTTTGGAGGGTGTTGCCGCCTTTAGCGGCACTGACGTTTTCGACGATGACGTGACGACCCTGGTTGCCAGGTTCGAGCGGCTTGGAACATGATCGAGCAGAGCGGCTNGAGGAGAATTTAATGCAGCAGAATCAAACGGTGGCGATGCTTTATCTGGACGAAAGTGACAGGGAACTCTGGGATTCCAGCCTGAAGGGGGTTCCCGGGCTGCTCAGCATAGCAGTTAACGGCGACCTTGGGTGTGCGCTGGAACAGCTCCGCCCTGCCGGGGCGACCCTGCGCCTCGTGATACTTTCCTCCCGACTCTACCCGGTGCGGCACCCGGAATTAGCCCGGCGCATCCGGAGTGTCTGTCCGCAGAGCGAACTCCTTTTGGTCTCCTCCTCCGGGGTGTCCTCTCCGCCGCTCATGCCCCTATTCGCTGACAATGTGCGGCATCTCGCGATCAGCCCGCCGGGCAGCGGCCGGTCCGATAGCGAGGAACTGTCGGCCGCAGTAGAAATGCTCGTCGCACGGCGTCCCTGGGAAATAAGTTCCTGTCTCAAGCAGGGGACGTCGATACACTCCTTCCAACTTCATTCGACTGAAGACAAGGAACCTTTGATCGACGCGCTGGAAGCGGTACTCTCGGGAGAAGGAGAGGAGTTCGAGTTGCTGCGGCAGAAAGGGGCGCTCCTGGCCGATGAGTTGCTGGAAAACGCGCTGTACGATGCTCCGCAAGGCGCTGACGGTGGCAGGCTTTTCAAGAAGGGTGAAAAGCGGGCTATGCTGCCCGGGGAGCGGATCGTCTTCAGTTTCGGGTTTGATGGCGCGACCCTGGCGCTTAAGCTGGCTGACAACTGGGGCAGTCTGGAGCCCGATCTGGTCATCGAGTTTCTGGCCCGCAACCAGGAAGCCGGTTCGAAGTCGGCTGACGAGGGCGGACGGGGACTCTTCATCATCTGGCGTTTCCTGGATCAGTTTCACGTGAACGTTCATCCGGGGCAAGAAACCGTGGTTGGAGGTCACCTGCAGCTCTCCTCCGGGCTTCATCCTGAAGCGCCGCGGGGCTTTCATATNACAGAACACCAAATAGGAGAAGCTGCATGAATAGCCAGCCGACCGAGGGTTTTGACTACTTTGCACTCGAGGGGAACATAGATGCCCAGTCCGAGAAGTATTTCAAGGATCTGCCGGCGCGGGTTCGCTGCAGTCAGGTGCGGTTCAATTTCATCAAGACAGGGAGGGTCAATTCCATGGGGATCGCACTGTTGCTGCGCTGCTTTAAGGAGATCCGCGAGGCAAAGAAGGCCGATATCCTGCTGGAAGGTCTGACGCCGATGCACACCATGCTCTTCAAGATGACCGGCGTCTTTCTACTCGCGTCCCCGGTCGTGTCGCAGGGAAAGGACAAAGGTGGTGTGGCGTGAGGCCGATAACACGACTGCTTTTCGGTAGGTTTTTNCGCGACCTTGANCAGCCGATGGAGACCTTGCGCGAAATTCGCGATTCCTATCGTGCCTTAAACGTGGAAATATACGGAGAGCGGATGGCCCGTATGCTTAACGACTGGTAGCTGTTTTCCCGGAGAAAAGGACCCTGAATCCCGCCGAGCCCCTTCCATCTCATCCATAATCGTCATCTTCCAAAAAAAGAGCGATTTGGTAACCTTTGTCGCCCCGCCTCGCTCATGTCTTTCTGATTTGTCATTCCGGTTTCGGGCTGACTACGCTTCCATCCGTGAAATCAACGCCCGAAAGAGGGGGTGAATTTCTCAAAAAACGAATTGATTTTTCGGTTTATCAAACCTCGTTTTCCGTCACATTGATAATAGGACATGATTTTAGATAGTTACACGGTAAAAAAACAGACTTGTTTTTTTACATTACAAGGTTCTTTTTCCGTTTTTCAGGTGCGCCACTTCCCTGTGGGAAACCGATTGCCGCATCCAATGTGTTGGCAACGCAGAACCCGGCCTTGGATGCGCTGGCAAATAATCCGCATTTGCAATTTCTTGATTGGCCGCTAAACTTGCCAGGTGTGTCGAGGCATATTAGCTTTTACCAATTCAGGAGGTGTGTTATGGCAAAAGTTCTTACGGGTTTTCCTGACAAGATTCCAGATCTCATCGCCGAAGCGCGGCATCTCATGACGACCATGCAATCCTTCAAAGGATCGTCATCGGAATTGACGACCGCCCTTGCGGCACTTCCCGGAGCGATCGACCTGTTGCAAACCGCCTATGAAGAGGCGAAGAGTCGCGATTCCGCTAAGGTCGCCTTGCAAGCGCAGGCCAAGAAGGCTCTCAAAAAGCTTCTTGCCAAAATCGCCAAACTGGTCGAGATCATTTCGGACGGAGATCTGGACATGTTGCGGAGTTCCGGTTTCCGTCTTTCCAAAGCCAGTGCCCCGAAACCCAAGAATACCAGTCCGCTTCCAGCTCCGGCTTTTGCCCTATCCCACGGGGTCCTGGGCAGTACCCTGAATATCAACGCAAAGCACGTGCCCGGAGCCGCGAGTTACCTCGTTTTCCTGACCGACGGAGACCCGAGCGTAGGGGAAAACTACAAGCTTTTTGGCGTATTCGCCAAATGCACG
>JGI24142J45722_1000656_pt1 | contig 18620 bp, 17 predicted proteins | sample BarGraIncu00431A_FD_45722 | JGI IMG/M metagenome (IMG submission 45722) | reverse complement strand
CTTGAAAATGCCAGTTAATCAGTAATAATCAGAAGGAAATAATGGCAGTAGTCTACTTGGAAATTAGAGTAACAAGGGTTTAGAGGGGTGCGAAACTTAAATTGTAAAGTTAGTCCTTGTCCCCTTCAAGGTTACAATTTTCGCTCCTGAACCCTTTAGCTCAACTCCGCAAACAATAGACATGCCGTCTAACCTCCTCTAACTAGCTAAGTATTACTGACTCTCATGTTCAACAAATAGTTATTAACACGAACCAGAGAATACATATACACTTTAGACAATCGTCTTTTATACTTTCAACATTTTTCCTTCACTTCCTCCCAATATATCTAAAATAATCCAATTAAAACAAAAACATATGGCCATTAACGTTAATCACTTAACCGGTCATAAGGATGAGCTAGATGGAGGAACGAATCCAAATCGTATTGTGGTACGACGAAATTGATACCAAAAGAGGGGTGTATGCGTTGATAAGGTATTAAATCTTCCGTTAGAATCTTGGAGTACCTACTGCCTAAACAACTATTGTTGGTAAGGAATCCGCTCCATGTCCTCATGAGTGTCCCGGCTAATAAGTAGTCCGCAATTTGTATACCTATTTCATCCCCGGAAACGCCGAAATGTACCTTTGTATCATCAGGTATGGTTAAAGATCTTGTCGCGGTAACCTCGTCGACGACAACAAGAGCCATCAGTCTTTTGATTACTGGGTCTCTCATGATATTTATGTTTTCACGTAAAATGTGTTCAAATTGTCTCTGTTCATCATGAACAATCCTTAAGTCCGTTACCCTCGCATCAGTTGTGAATTTAATGATTCGCTGCAGAACACTTATTACCGCTGGTATATGGGGGAGAAGGGCGATGATCTCGCCCCTTTGGTTCCTATCTGGATCGGGCAAGAATCGCTCATGTGCCATAGCATCCCTACGAGCTTCGTCTTTATAGCTTTTCGCTACACTCTTTAAATTGCCATATAGTATATCCGCTTCTATACTGTGTTTTTCCAAAAAAACGAGAACCTTTTCAAGCCAGTGATTAAGCATATCAGCCAGGACTTCTCTTAATAGAAACTTGTGCGAATTCCGCAAGTACATTGTCATCCAACTCTGGGCAGATAAAATCGGAAGAATGCCGGGTCAGATTATACATAATCTGCGGGTGAGTTCCTGCTTCCCGAGCGTTCTTATAAATCAATTCCACAATCTTACAGCAATGAAATAACGTTTATCATTAATTTCAATAAAAATAGGAAACCGGTTGCGTTTAAAAAAGGCAACTATATCAGCAAAGACATTTGGGTTCTTTCTATTTTCACTTCATCAAGGAAAGCTTGAATGTGCTTTTTTTGTTCGTTGGAAAATAGTTTTTCAAAAAGATAAATTGTTTTAGTCAGAGCAGCATTTATATTTAATCCACCCCCTTTGTTTATCGATGAATAATATCCTTCGCCATATTCCTTCACCCTGTTGAGACTATACCTCGTTGGGTTATTGCGAGGGCCACAAGTGGTTAGAGATGTAGATATCTTTCACATACATATATAAAAACGCACCAGTTAAACAAGACAGCCGGGCATCACCTCATCTTCCTGCTACTACAACCATTTGCCATTCTTCAAGTAATCTTTTTCATAATGCCAAAGAAAATTATGTACATACGATAAATTGAACTTAACAGGATTTTCGAAATACAGGAACAAATCAGTACATATCTTATTGAAATATAAGTACTCTTTGACCGTTTCAACTTTCAGATTTATATCAATAAGCTCAAATCTAAGCATAGATTTAATCGCATTATACTCAATAACAGTGAAATATTCTGGGAATAATCCCGATATAATTTGTGTGATAAAAAAGAATCCGCCATTTTCAATGCCGTACTGAGAATGTTTACCTATAGATTTTTCCAAACGTTCATCGATTGACACAGTATCATCTTTTAACCAGCTTAATAGATTAATAAATCTATTATAGTTTTTCGATATATTCGCCAATACTACTGTTTTTCCTCTAGCAGTCATTGTGTTTTTATCGATAATATCAATAATTGAGCCTTTGTCCTTTAATTTGTTCATATCCCAAAAAGCCGCCTTCAAAGCATTTGTGGAATCATTATGCCAAAGGCTGTCATCATAAATTCTACCTTTAGTTTTAATATTTGATTCAAAGTTTCTTATGGCCTCGTACAAGTATGGGTTAATACTAACCTTCGCGGGCTTTTGTAAAAATTCAGGATGTGGCAAAGTTGGTCTGCTTTCCAATTTTAATGAATCTCCTTGCGCATTGCCTGTCATAAACCAACTATATACATTACCATTTGTGCAACAAAAGAGCCTGAGGTATTGCAAAGTCAACAGTGGCATCATCACATTCTTTTACTTCCACAACGCAAAAAGGTATCTTTCTATTAGATTTAAAATAATAGCAAACATAATCCGCCCAAACTACAGTTTGTCCAACTTGTATAGGCACTCTTCCATAGCCCTCGATGCAATCATTCTTAAAATTACAAACATTGATTAAACTTGGGTAGACCAAATTTAGGGCAATATCTATCTCACTCATGACTTTCTCCCTACTTTTCTATAATATGCGGATCATTTCCTCAGTCACAGTCAGCTTTTTGTCCTGACTCTACTCGAACGTGTTTAGTTTAAAGATGGTCCGGGAAAGGTCAGGCGATACTCCCAGTAGTTAGTCTTTTCAATGAATCCTACTACCTGACGGCTCTGAGATTATATCCATGTTTATCCTATGAGCTTTACAGAAATATTGTAAAATTTCTAGTGCTAACTCCTCATCTTCTGTACCTCTTTTCACCTTTACAGCTTGTTTCAAAATCTGGGCTGCTTGCTCATCAGAAAGATAGCGAAAAAGTCCACTCCCCCAACGACAGTCTGTCGTATTTCCGTTACTATAATAATCCCAAAACCTCAAGTCATTTGTTTCAGCTCTTGTGAAATTGAGTTTATAATCTGAGTTACATGCAACGTATCCCGCTTGCTCGTATCCATCTTCAGTAAAACCGCCTTCAAAATAATCGTCAATAATAAAAAGAGCAAAGATACGTCTATTCTTTTCTTCATCCATTGGCGTGACTAGTGACAACAATGCGAGACTCCCAAAATCCGAATTTTTGATTGTTCTTACTTCACCGGCACGTGGACCATTATTATTTTCTCCAGCTAATGCGCACCATTTGTTCAGCATTGCACTCTCATAGCATACCGAACCTTCTTTATTATACATTTCATCCAATTCCTGACGAGATATTTTCTTTTTAAAATATTGATTGCATGAACATCTGGGTTGGCTGCACCAATCGTACTTAGCTTTCGTCATATTATGTTTAATTACATCATCAGAACATACGCCATTATACCCATAGTTTGTTTTTGTTCTCCCTCCGTTACAAAAATTGCACTTAAATGCAAGATTAGTTTTATCCATATTTACCTACCTCACATTCTGACTTTATAATAACAATGTTAAGCTACGCAGTGGTTTTGTATTTATCTAAAGCGGATGATGTTTTCTAATATTCATACTATTTCACTTTAATCATTCCACATTTTTCTTTTATTTCCTCCTTATAAAACTGATATAGTCCAAGATATAACAAAAATCCAGACCGTCCAAATGATATGCCCCCTTTAATGTAGACGATAGATAATGAAATCTTTCTACATTAAAGGGGAGTATATCAAGAGACGATCTGGCAATTCTCGTTAAACATATACTTGTCCATTTACTCCCTAATGACTTAGCGCAACTTTCCCAGAAAAAATTACCAGTAGAACTACCAAAAATTACATAACGGATATGTTCTCGCGGACGCACCCTGGCACAAAGCTGTCTACTTCGAGCCCTTTATACATGTTCCCATGTCTCTAGCTGGCCCTATTAAATCATAAAGCAATTTGTTCCTAAGCCCTGAATCCTTCAGCACTAGCGGCTTTCAGCTGTGTTTTCTATTGAGACAAACTACCGTCTCGACGTGCTGCGTCCAAGGGAACATATCCACTGGTTGTACGTTTTCAACAACGTATCCGCCTTGTGTTAGGACGCCTAGATCGCGGGCCAGTGTTCCTGGGTCGCAAGACACATAGATGATACGTCGGGGCTTCAGCTCGAGTAAGCGTTGCACGACGATGGGATGCATTCCTGTTCTGGGTGGATCAAGGACAACGACATCGGGTTTCTCCTCGAGTTTCATGATTCGGGACTCCACTTTGCCCTTTAGAAATTCAACATGACCCACCGCGTTATTATTGACTGCGTTTTGGATGGCATCCTCAACTGCATACGGATTTTCTTCGATGCCCGTTACCTTCTGGGCCTTTGAAGCCAGCGCTAAGGCAAGGGTCCCAATCCCAGAATAAAGATCCCAGACAATTTCATTGCCGGTCAATGCGGCCCCCTCCAATACATGAGTGTAAAGGACGTCCGTTTGAACAGGATTCACTTGCAAAAACGAGAGCGGAGACACGTCAAACGTCATGTCCAGAATTGTCTGGCCGAAGTCTTCCTCTCCCCACACAAGCGCTAAGGTGCCTTCCGAATGGGTTCCCCAAACAGAGCGAACGCCTTCCTTATGTAGCGTCTCAAAGAATTCCGGATTATCTTCGGCCGATAAGACTTTAGTAGGCGGCCCCTCTAAGAGTAAGAGCCCTTCTCCCCTTGTATTCTCACGAAACGTTAAGGTATGTATTTCTTCAAACCCAGCCGTCAAAAATTCCTCAGTTAGGCGAATCCAGCGATTCATTCGTTCACTTAACAGAAGACAATCCGAAAAATGGACAAGGTCCTTGGATTTTTCCCTGTAATAGCCTAATTTGCCGGTTGGTTCACGATGAAGACGTGCCTTATTTCGATAACGCCAAGGGTTAAGCATTCCGATAATGGGCTTTACCTCAACGTCTATTTTTCCGATTCGTGAGAGTGCATCTTCTACTGAGCGTTGCTTCCACGGCAGGGTCTCTTCGTAAGTCGTGTGCTGTAGTTGGCATCCCCCGCAACCTTCATAGACAGTACAAGGGGCTTCGATTCGTTCAGGTGACCGTTTGATGAGTTTTAAAAGCTTAGCCCGTTGCCATTTCTTTTTAGCCTCATAAACTTCAACCTCACCAATTTCTCCCGGAAGAAGCCCCGCCACAAACGTTGCAATACCGTTTATATACCCAATCCCTGAGCCGTCTGACATGAGTCGAAGACATTCCAGCTGTGACTTCTCACCCAAGGTGTTCTTCTCTACTGTTTTATCGTTCATGATAATCTCCTTTTTTCTCTTTAAGATCGTTGAATCCATAATGCCGCGGCCATTAGAATATTCCAAGTTCCGTGGGCTATAATCGCAGGCCAAATACTAGCAGATCGTTCGTACAACCATGCAAGTATCACACCGCCAATGAGCAATGGTAAAAATCGTACGATATCAAAATGTAAGGTCGCAAAAAACAGTCCCGTTATAAGCATACCTTTTCCCCGTCCAAGGGCTTTACGAAGTGGCGGATAAATCAAGCCCCGAAAGAGCATTTCTTCCTTGATTGGAGCGACTACTCCGCCTAATAAAGTCAGAAGTCCAAATTCCCATGAATAGTTTACCCCTTTTACCGCAACGGTAAAACTTTGCGGAGCTGGGGTCCCTAATAAGTGCGTTAAAGCGTTTCCTAAAAGACCTATACCTAAAAATAATAAAACTCCAACGACCAATCCCAACACAACATATCGTCTGAGGGGCTTAACAAAACCCAGGTCAGAAAACGGTCGACGTATTAGTCTCAGAAATATCCAAACAACTCCAAAATAGAGGAGAACATCCCCTAAGCCAATCCCAATAAAGGAGAGAATCCCACGCATAGAATCTAAATCATTGGGCGTTTTCAACCATCCCAGCAGATATTCGATGAACGTCACAAGCGAAATCAGAAACAATCCTTGCCAAATATTCCAAGCAGGTTGTCTTGGGGGAATCCGCTGATCAACAACTTTTTTACCCATTTAACTCATCCTCTATCTTAAATTGTTCTAAATAACTCAATTGTCTTCCTTTTTCCAATTCTAACCGTTGCCTATAAGATTGTCCATAAGAATGCATAAAAAAGAGTCTCTCTCGAGACTCTTTTTTATGCATTCCGCAATGAGTGATGTTATTTTCGATAATCGCCGTGATTAAGGCCTAACGTTCTACAATAATGGCGATTCCTTGTCCTCCACCGATGCATAGTGTGGCCAATCCACGATGAGCATTTTTACGTTTCATCTCATGCAATAATGTCACGAGAATACGCGTTCCAGAAGCACCAACAGGATGACCAATGGCAATCGCTCCGCCATTCACATTCGTCTTTGTCATATCAAGTTGTAGCTCTTTTGCAACTCTTAACGTTTGAGATGCAAAGGCTTCGTTTGCTTCTACCAGATCGATATCTTCAATCTTCAATCCGGCTTTTTTTAAGGCCTTGCGGCTTGCTGGGATGGGACCCGTTCCCATAATTAGCGGATCAACACCTGCCGAACCCCATGATGTGATGGTAGCAAGAGGGGTCAAGCCTAGTTCCAAAGCTTTTTCTTTCGCCATAACGACGACAGCAGCCGCCCCGTCATTAATGCCGGATGCATTTCCAGCTGTTACTGTTCCATCTTTTTTAAACGCGCCTCTTAGTTTAGCAAGGGCTTCATAGGTTGCACCAAAACGTGGGAATTCGTCCTGAGAGACAACGATAGGGTCTCCTTTACGCTGTGGAATGGACACTGGTAGAATTTCCTCTTCAAATTTTCCAGCTTTAATGGCTACCTCTGCACGATTTTGACTGGATACTGAATAACGATCTTGCTCTTCGCGGGAAATACCAAACTGTTCTGCTATATTTTCGGCTGTTACGCCCATATGGATATTGTTCATCGCATCCGTTAAACCATCATTAATCATGGTATCAATCATGACACCATTGCCCATTCGATACCCAGCACGAGCTTTAGGAAGCGCGTAAGGGGCTAGAGACATGCTCTCCATGCCGCCTGCTACAACAATATCAGCGTCTCCAGATATAATGGCCTGAGCGGCACATACGACAGATTTAATGCCGGATCCGCAAACCTTATTCAGTGTCCATGAAGGAACTTCCTGAGGAATTCCTGCTTTCAAGGACGCTTGACGAGCAGGATTTTGGCCTAGCGCACCTTGTAGCACGTTACCCATAATAACCTCATCAACCTGCTCAGGTTTAATACCTGCTCTTTTGATCGCTTCTGCAATGGCCAGACCGCCAAGTTCTGCTGCTGATATTTGTCCTAATGCACCTAAAAAAGAACCAACTGGTGTACGTACTGCACTTACAATGACAACTTCTCTCATTATAGTCAACCCCTTCATCATTACATTTATACATTACTTTCAATCAACTAAAATCAGCTGTAAACAGTAGATTTATTTAGCAAAGCGCCTTAACAGGCGCTTCGCTAAAAGTGATACTTGATTCATCTAAAACGATTAGCCTTTGAGGATCGTACTGCTGATAACCACACGTTGCATCTCACTGGTGCCTTCATAGATCTCAGTAATTTTAGCGTCCCGCATCATGCGTTCAACTGGATAGTCACGTGTATAGCCATATCCACCGTGGAGTTGAACGGCCATTGTCGTTACGGCCATAGCTGTCTCAGAAGCGAAAAGTTTGGCCATAGCGGCTGCTTTTGCAACTGGTTTATGTTCAGTGGCCAGATAAGCTGCTTGATAAACTAGGAGGCGAGCGGCTTCAATTTGTGTCGCCATGTCAGCTAGTTTAAAGGCGGTGTTTTGAAATGCCGCAATTGGTTGGCCAAACTGTTCTCTTTCTTTGGTATATTTAATGGTTTGCTCATAAGCACCTTGGGCAATTCCTAAGGCTTGAGAAGCAATACCGATTCGACCGAAATCGAGTGTCTGCATCGCAATTTTGAAGCCTTGTCCCTCTGCGCCAAGCAGGTTAGCAGCAGGTACACGGACATCTTCAAAGACTAATTCATAGGTGGCCGATGAACGAATCCCCATTTTTTTCTCTTTTTTACCGAAGGTAAATCCTGGCATTCCTTTTTCCATGATAAAGGCGGCAATTCCTCGGTTGCCTTTACTCTTATCCATTTGCGCAGTGACAACATAAGTATCTGCATAATAGCCATTCGTAATGAAGATTTTGCTACCGTTTATGATGTAATCGTCGCCATCACGAACTGCTGTTGTACGGGTTCCTGAAGCATCTGAACCGGCCATTGCCTCAGTTAAACCGAAAGCACCAAGTTTTTCACCAGTAGCCAGAGGTGTCAAGAATTTCTTCTTTTGCTCTTCTGTACCAAACAAATTGATAGGATTAGCACATAAGCTGGCATGCGCTGAAATGGTAACGCCTACGGATGCATCTACCCGAGACAGTTCCTCTACTGTAATCGCATAAGAAATGTAATCCGCGCCGACACCGCCGTATTCTTCAGGGAATGTAATCCCAGCGAGGCCTAGTTCTCCGCATTTCTTCCAGATTTCCTCGGAAAACTGTTCAGACTCATCACGTTCTTCTGCTCCCGGACCACATTCCTTCTCCGCAAAGTCACGAACCATTTTACGCATCATGATATGGTCTTCAGTTAAATCAAAATTCATCTTAATCCATCCTTTCGTTTTTAAAAAAATCTAATTTACATAACCTCTTCAGGGGTTAAACTGTTCAAATGAAGTATAGATTGCGACCTAAGCAAATCAATATTATTTGCCTTCAAAAACGGGTTTACGTCGTTCTAAAAAGGCTGAACAACCCTCTGTTTGATCCTGTGTGCTAAACGTGAGACCGAAGACTTCTGCTTCATAGGCTTGCGCACTGTCTAGGTCCATGTTAATCCCACGCTGGATGGCACTTTTGCTTAACTGCACAGCGGCCGGTGCACGCCCAGCAATTCGATTAGCAAGCTTTAGTGCTTCTTCCATTAGAGTGTCCGCAGGGTAGACATGATTTACCAAGCCAATACGATAGGCTTCCTGGGCATCAATGATGTCTCCAGTAAATAGTAGCTCGCTGGCTACGCCTTTACCAACGTGGCGAGGTAGGCGCTGCGTGCCTCCGAATCCTGCTGTCAGTCCCAAGGTGACTTCCGGTTGACCGAATTTGGCAGTTTCACTGGCTAAACGTATATCGCAGGACATGGCTAGCTCGCATCCGCCACCTAAAGCGAATCCATTAATCGCCGCAATCACGGGTTGAGCCAGAAGTTCAAGCTTGCGAAAGGTTGCTTGGCCTAATTGGCCAAAACGTCGGCCTTCCATAGGATTAAGCTCTTTCATTTGAGCGATGTCTGCGCCGGCGACAAAAGCCTTCGCTCCACTACCTGTCAATATGACCACTTTGACACTGGAATCCCTCCCAAGCTCATCGAGCACAGTGGACAGTTCCGTCAGCGTGTCTGCGTTTAAAGCATTTAAGGCTTTCGGCCGATTGATGGTTAAGACGGCGACATCACCGTTCTTTTCTAGGATAAGATTGGTATACTCCACGCTTATTCCTCCTCGTTATCACGAATTTCTTCGCTCGCTATAATATTAAGTTGCACAAGATGATCGATCACACATGGAATTAGGCTCCGTAGTTATAAAAGCCACGTCCGGACTTCCGTCCAAGCCAGCCAGCTTTAACGTACTTACGGAGTAATGGGCATGGACGATATTTATCGCCTAGGCCTTCATGAAGCACTTCCATGATGGATAAGACGGTATCGAGTCCAATTAAATCAGCTAAAGCTAACGGACCCATGGGGTGATTCATGCCTAATTTCATAACATTATCAATCGCTTCTACAGTGGCTATGCCTTCATTCAGAGTGTACACAGCTTCATTGAGCATCGGAATTAACACTCGATTAGCGACAAATCCTGGGGCATCATTGACTTCCACGGGTGTTTTGCCCATTGCTAAGGCTAAGGTTTCGATTGTCTTATAGACTTCGTCGCTGGTGGCTAGGCCGCGAATAACTTCGACGAGCTTCATCACTGGAACTGGATTCATAAAGTGCATTCCAATCACGCGATCTGGGCGTTTTGTGAATGCACCGATCTCAGTGATCGGTAATGAGGATGTATTGGTGGAAAGTATCGTATGTTCTGGGCAGATGACGTCAAGTTGAGCGAAAATTTGGGCCTTAATCGTCATATTTTCCACAGCAGCCTCAATGACTAAGTCCGCCGCTTCTGCATCATGCAAAGAGGTTGATTTCGTGATGCGACCTAATATAGCCGCTTTATCATCAGCTGTAAGTTTTCCTTTTTCCACACTACGGTTGAGGTTTTTCTCGATGATGCCAAAACCACGGGTAACAAATTCGTCCTTAATGTCATTTAAAATGACTGAGTAGCCAGCTTGTGCAGCGACTTGGGCGATTCCGCCCCCCATTTGTCCAGCGCCTATAACCATGATTGTTTTCATATTTATTCCTCCATTTTCTTTTGTTTAAATGCCCCTTGAGCTGTAGTCCAGATCAATAATTCTCTCCTTACTTTTATTGTCCAAGCGTATGATCTAGAACAAGTTAATTTTCTGGGAGACTTCCGTTCATTCTCCACGGAAATCTGAGTTCGATAGTTATCTAAATAATTCCTCTAGATGCAATCTACTGAATTATCTTGCAATTGTCATGCCAAGCTATCGTTTCTGATCTTTACAAAGCTCAACTCCAGCTATTCGTAAGGGTTACAGCCATTGTCTCCCTTTTTAACTCCCTAAACCACCCTATCAGAAAGTGTCTACAAATGTCTACACTTATTGGCACCGAACTTGCATACTGCTATCTTGTCCTTACTTTTGCGTCATGTCTACTTATGGATACATGTAACACTTTGTTTACACTTTTAATTCTTACATCAATAAAATCGTGTGTTAATAAAACAAAATTACTTCTATAAAAACTCGAAATTCGATTGAAATAGTTAATGTAAGTCATACTTTTTAAGTTTCTTGTATAGACCGGCTCGCGACAACCCTAGCGCTTTCGCGGCTTGCACTTTATTTCCATTGGCAGTCTCAATTGCATAGATGATTGCTTCTTTTTCCACTCCAGCTAGAATATTTTCCAAGGACCCTCCGACAAAAGGGTGAGTTTCCTGACCTGCAAGAACTTGTAAATAACTTGGCAGATGTTTAAGCTGAATTTCCGAGCCATCAACCATGTTAAAGGCCCTTTCAATAATATTTTCGAGTTCGCGAATATTACCCGGCCAGCGATGTTTCATCAGGACGTTTTGCGTCTCGTTTGTGATCGCTGTTACAGTTTGTGCGAATTGGAGATTAAATTTCTTTAAGAATATTTGGATTAGGCTTTCAATGTCATCCTTCCTTTCTCGTAAAGGAGGGATCGCTAAGGTGACGACGTTTAAACGGTAATATAGATCTTCGCGAAATTGCTTATCGCGAATCATTGCTTCGAGATCACGGTTGGTCGCAGCCACTAAACGCACGTCTATTTTACGAGGTTTGCCACTTCCTAAGCGTTCAAGTTCTCGCTCCTGGATAACACGCAATAACTTGGCTTGCATGCTCATTTCCATGTCGCCAATTTCGTCTAAGAACAAGGTTCCTCCATCCGCTAGTTCAAATTTACCAACCTTACCCCCCTTACGGGCTCCGGTAAAGGCGCCTTCATCGTAACCGAACAGTTCAGATTCGAGTAGGTTTTCAGGGATCGCTGCACAGTTCACCTTAATAAAGGCGCCTTGACAACGAGTGCTTTTCGTATGAAGTAGTTGCGCAAATAATTCTTTACCCGTTCCACTTTCACCCCGTAAGAGCACGGTAGAGCCTGATTTAGCCACGCGTTGCGCAGTATGTACCAAGGAAGCCATCAGGGGGTTTTTCCCTTTTAATAGTTCTAATGGTGAACTGCTTTTTTGGAACATTGTTTTTTTATAGTAATCTAGTTCCTGACGCAAGGAATCAACCTTTTTGGTTAAGGCATAGAGTTCGTTAACATCTTTGAAAACCACTTTACCCAAAGCTCCAACGATATTCCCATCTTGGATAATTGGAACTCTGCTGGCGATGATTTCATGACCATTTAAGTCATGAATGTATCCAAGCACAGGTTCCCCAGTCTCAAGGACTTCAATAAATTTAGGGTTTTTATAAACTTCCGTAATATGTTTACCAATCAGATCATCGGGGAGTTGCTGAAAAAAATTCGCAAAGGCCTGGTTCGTCATGGTGACAATGCCTTCTTTGTCAACCACGATCAACCCATCATAGGCCGTATTAAGCACCACTTCGAGAGTGCGTTGCAGTTGCTTGGTTTTCTCGTGCTCGATGACTAAATTGTCTAAGAAATTTTGAAGAATTGTAATGTCTTGGAATACAGCGACGGCTCCGACGAGTTTACCATGATGATAAATTGGGGTTCGATTACTTAGTAAAACAGTATCATGAACATTCATCTTCTGACCTAACTCAGCAATCCCGTTTTCAAAGACCCGGAGTAGTCCTGTTTCAGGAAAATAAGCGCTGATGGACTGCCCTAAAAGATCCGTCACGGGAATTTCCAGTATGTGAAAGACCGCGTGATTTGCATAGGTAATTTTGCCTTTAAGGTCAACTGCAATGACCGCATTATTCGTATTGTCTAAAATTTCATCAAGTGTGATCGAGTTGATTCGTCTTTTCATTAACATTGCCACACCTCCCGAAATTTGTTCTCCTCAACATTATTCAACTAACAATAGCGAATTCCTTCTTAAATTNCGAATTATCTTATTTTTGTGTAATTATCTAATAATTTCGACATAAAAATCGCAAAGCTCTCTTCTTACGAAGAAGTGCTTTGCGATTTCTATTCCTTTTCCTGTCGCAGTTTATTTAGGTTTATATAGGTTTATTTATTCAAGTGCTTCGCCACAACAATCCTCTGAATCTGATTGGTACCCTCATAAATTTGCGTGATTTTTGCATCCCGCATATAGCGTTCAACCTTGTATTCCTTGCAATATCCATATCCCCCAAAAATTTGCACCGCATCAGACGTCACCTTCACTGCAGTATCACTGGCATACATTTTGGCCATCGAGGCTTGTTTGGCATAGGGAAGTCCGGCCATCCGGAGGGAAGCTGCCTGATAGACCAGTAGCTTTGACGCTTCAATCTGGGTGGCCATATCCGCAAGCATGAATTGAATGCCTTGAAAGTTACCAATGGGTTGTTTAAATTGTACGCGCTCTTGTGAATAGGCCAGTGCTGCTTCAAACGCCGCCTCTGCAATTCCTAAGGCCTGTGCTGCGATTCCAATCCGTCCTCCATCGAGTAGAGACATCGCTACTTTGAAGCCTTGCCCTTCTGCTGCCAAAAGGTTTTCTACGGGCACCATAGCATCTTCAAAAATTAATTCGCAGGTTGCCGAACCATTCAGACCCATCTTTTCTTCCTTTTTGCCAATTGTAAATCCAGGTGTATCCTTATCGACTAGAAAAGCAGTCACTCCATGGGGCCCTTTCGCGCGATCTGTGGAAGCCATGACTAAATAAACTTCCGCATAGCCTGCGTTGGTGATAAAGCGCTTAGTTCCATTCAGGATGTAGTGGTCTCCTTGACGCACTGCCGTCGTTTGAAGGCCTGACGCGTCGGATCCAGCGTTTGCCTCTGTTAAAGCAAACGCCCCAATAAATTGTCCGCTGGCAAGTTTGGGTAAATATTTTTGTTTTTGCTCTTCCGTTCCAAAATAAAGGATAGGGAACGATCCTACCGACGTATGAACCGCTAAAATGACTGCAGTTGAAGCGCATCCCTTGGCAATTTCCTCAATCGCCAAAATATATGATAAGAAGTCCGCACCCGCACCGCCATATTCTTCAGGAAGCGGAATCCCCATAAGTCCGAGTTCACCCATCTTGCGGAGAGTCTCTAATGGAAATTCATGCGTTTCATCGGTGATCATGGCTTGCGGAATTATTTCTTCTTGAACAAAATCGCGTACCATCTTTTGCATCATCAATTGGTCCTCATTAAATTGAAAATCCATCTGCTTTACACCCCTTCTATGTCGACACTTTGAGTCCTAGTCTCCGTATACTTCGAGCATGATCGCATCTCCCTGTGCTGCCCCACTACAGATCGCCGCAATCCCTATGCCGCCACCACGACGACGTAGCTCATAAATTAACGTCATAATGACTCGTGCTCCGCTCGCCCCTAAAGGATGCCCTAAGGCGATGGCTCCACCATTGACATTGACCTTTGCCGAATCCCACTTGGCTATTTTTTGGCTCGTTAAGGCGACCGCCGCAAAGGCTTCATTCGCTTCAATTAAATCAACATCCTCAATGGTCATTCCCTTTTGTTTGAGGAGTTTATTAATGGCCAAGCCTGGCGTGATCGCGATATAAGCGGGTTCTTGTGCTACAGTGGCATGTCCGAGGATGGTTGCTAGTGGCTTTTTACCCATTTCACGCGCCTTTTCCTCACTCATCAGAACCATCGCTCCGGCTCCATCAGAAACACCGGGGGCGTTTCCGGCTGTGACCGTTCCGTCTTTGACAAAAATAGGCGGTAAGCAAGCAAGCTTTGCCAGCGTGGTATCCCGCCGTGGTCCCTCATCCACTGACGCCCAAAGAGAGTTTCCTTTTCGTTGGGGGATTTCTATTGGAGCGATTTCGTCTGCGAACTTGCCAGACTCGATGGCCTGTGACGCTAACTGTTGAGAACGAAACGCAAAGGCATCTTGCTCTTCACGTGAAATTCCATACTCTTTGGCGACGGTAGAACCATGTACGGCCATGTGGACATTGTGAAAAGCACACCATAACCCATCATTGATCATCAAATCATGGAGACTGTCATTTCCCATGCGATAACCAAAGCGAGCTTTTTTCAAGGCAAAGGGAGCATTAGACATGCTCTCCATTCCACCGGCTATAATGACGTCGGCATCTCCGGCGCGGATGATGGTTTCACCCAGGCTCACTGCACGCATGCCAGAGGCGCAAACCTTATTAATCGTGTCTGAGGTGACCTCCAAAGGAAGTCCAGCTTTAATGCTCGCTTGACGGGAAGGGACTTGTCCTGCCCCACCCTGGATCACCATCCCCATCAGGACATTATTCACCATGTCCCCAGGAAGTTCTGCTCGTTTAAGTGCCTCCCTAATTACATGGGCACCAAGGTCAACGGCGGAAATATCCTTAAGACTCCCACCCATCACTCCAAAGGGAGTCCTGGCTGCACTCACAATCACTGCTCTAGTCATGAAATCTCTCCTCACTGTTATATGCCATGACGCGTCTTGCGGAAGCAATACACGTCATGGCACCAAAGGTCTAGGTTTAACTTCTAGATCAAGTTCATTTTCTTGGCGGCTTCCGTTAGTTCTTCTCGGAAATCTGGGTGAGCAATTGCAATCAGTGCTTGCGCTCGTTGCTTAGCAGATTTCCCTCGCAACTGGGCTACACCGTATTCCGTCACGACATAGTTTACATCGTTTTTGGAGGTTGTGACTGCAGAACCCGGGGTTAGGGTCGGCGTGATCCGTGAGACTTTCCCATCCTTGGCGGTGGCAGGAAGCACAATAAACGATTTTCCACCTTTGGAACGATTGGCTGCTCTTACGAAATCTGTTTGCCCACCAGTTCCACTGTAAGGCGTACTTCCCATGCTCTCCGAACAGCATTGGCCCAAGAAATCCACTTGCACCGAAGCATTAATGGTAACTAAATTATCGTTTTGTCCTGCAAGAAATGGATCATTTGTAAAGTCGACAGGATGCATCTCCAGCTGGGGATTGCGGTTCATAAAATCATAAAGCCGCTTTGTTCCTAAGGCGAAGGTTGCCACTACTTTACCTGGTAGGTAATTCTTATGACGATTCGTCACCGCACCGCATTCAATCAAGCTTAAGATCCCGTCGCCGAACATTTCCGTATGAATTCCTAAATCATGCTTATGAGTGAGTTGCATTACGACAGCATCTGGAATACCCCCGAACCCGATTTGAATCGTTGAACCATCCTCAATGAAATCTGCCACGTATTTACCGATAGCTTCCTGGACCGGACCAATTTTAGGAAGCCCGACTTCCGTTAGTGACGTGGAATCTTCGACAATGGCTGAAACCTGAGATATATGAACTAAGCAGTTTCCATTGGCAAAGGGAACGTTAGGATTGACCTCTACGACAACAGTCCTGGCTTTCTTAATTGCAGCCATCGTATAGTCCGTTGCCAAACTAATCGAGAAATACCCATATTCGTCCATTGGTGAGGCAATGGTAAAGACAGTATCAACCCCTAGCTGTCCATCTTCAAACATCCTTGGCATTTCGCTAAAATAGCTTGGGGTATAATCGATCCACCCTTGCTGTCCCCCTGCCCGAGTTGCACCTCCAAAGAAAAATGAAACATGGCGGACATGGTCGACTGTTTCAGGGTCAATATACGCGAACTTTCTCAGAGGAAGAATCTGAAATACTTTCACATCATGGTACTCCCGACGATGCTCTGACAATGCCGTCAAAAGCGATGGTGGTTCGCCAACCCCTGTTGGTACGACGAGGAGATCTCCATCCTGGACCAGCTTAATAGCCTCTTCTGCAGTGCAAAATTTCTCTTGATAAAGTTCCTTAGCGTTTGCCATTTGCTCACACCCCTCACCATTCTTTTCCGACTACAACTTGAGGCTGTTTTTTGCTCCAACCGCATCCACGTTCACATGCTCATCTGTTGTTGTATAAAAAGGTGCCTTTGCCATGAACCAGTCGTTAAAGAGTAAGGGTATGATCGCCCAGAATAACCAAACCAAGGGTTTATTAACATGATTAGATAATTCAGGCTTGAGACCTAATAAAGGCAAACAAATTGAGTAATAGATGACGAACTGGGCTGCAGCAAGTGCAAAGACGATCCCTGTACGAATGAACCACCCAGCAACGCTTCCCATTTTTTGAGGCCAGTTGTCAAAGTAATGATTCCACACCAAAAACGGGAACAAGGTGAACCCAGCAAGTGTGGCGGAATTGTAATAGCGCCAAGCTAAGGATAATGGGCCGTCAGTCGCTTTCGGATCCACAGCACCCCATACCGCACCCATACCAAAAATCGTGATTTTCACGGTTATAAAGGCTAGAGCAATGATTGAAACCACCCCGAATAATCCACTCCAAGGTTGTTTTTTGACGAGGTGCCACGGTTTTCCTGACCATATATTCGCCGTCATGAATAGGTAGACAACCATCCATTCCCAGATCCCGATAACATAGTTCAAATGTGAAACCCCGTCAATGACTCCCCACCAAGGCGCTTGCGCTGCCAAGGGCTGTTTGAAAACGACACTGACGTAGAAAGGATAAATAAGTGTTCCATAGGCCAACAGCGTTACCACTGTGGTGAATCCCCATTCTGCAAAACCTAGTGAAGGTTGAGTAAGTTTCCCGCCCCATGGCCACTTTTTAAAGAGAATTGACCAAAACGAATAAGTGACAAAGCCGATTAGGACGAACATCGTAATAGCACCACCGACGTATTCTTTGGCTAGTTCTTCAGTGATACCTCTTGCCACTAGCGCGTCAACACTCCATAGTGGAAGGATGACTTTTCCTAGAAAGCCTTGAAAAACTCCATAGATAATGAAATAGACTGCCACAATATTGACACAAGTTTCCACAAGCCCTCGTGTTAGTGGTTTAAGCTTAGCAAAAGGCCAATCTCCGAACATAATATGTTGCCATATGCCCACTAATAGCATCATTGCTAAAAACTCAAGTACGGGGTGTTCATAGTTCTTGAAGACTCCGGCAGGCGAGGCAAATATGAACCAAGTTATTAGTGCGATGAGTAAAAATGAAGCTGTCGCTATAATACCAGTTAAAGGTTGACCCCAACGGGATTTCGAACTGTGATCTGACATTTACATTCCCCCTATTCATTTTTTTAAAAGTCTTAATTTCCTTCGTCCATGGTAAACTTCCAGCCACAATAGAACTCTTCTGGATGAGGGTCTGGAGGGCATGCAATGCAACGGGTCTTAATTCTAGGGTCAATCGTAGAAGCAAATAAAGAGTACTCAACTTCACCAACCGGTTTACAAGGATGCTCAGGAAGATTTTTTCGCTTTCGGGCGGATTGGACACGACAATCGAGCATTTTAAAGACCAAAGTTCCAGCATCGGGTCTAGAGCATTCTTGAACATTTAGAAAGGCGTAGAGTCGAAACTTTAGTGCTCTTTCCAAGGCGTCTAGCCCTCCGTTTTTCGGTAACTCTAGGAAAGCCATAATGCGTTTAGCCTCAATGACCGTGAACTTTCGCCAAGCCTCGATATCTCGCTCCACTGCTTCGTCAATTCCGCGTGCTTGCTCAATGGCTTGGAACCATAGCCCATCGTGCGCGATCCATCGTTTGGCAAAATCCTCTAGTAGCTCAAGTGCTTGCTCTCGTGTTAAATCTTCTTTCGAATTTAGCAGTTCGACACCTCCTCTTCTAATTTCAGTCGTTAGTAGTCTGATAATTGTGTNTATTTTCTATATTCAGTACTATTCGGTATGATCAACTTAATTCCTGCTTGGCAAAATTGTTTTTTTATATTTTTTTTAATTCAACCCCACATCAGTTTGTTTGCGATATTATACAC
>JGI24142J45722_1000622_pt1 | contig 19276 bp, 20 predicted proteins | sample BarGraIncu00431A_FD_45722 | JGI IMG/M metagenome (IMG submission 45722) | reverse complement strand
GGCTATGTGATCGGCGGCCTTAAACGGATGCAGCCCTGTAATACTGACGCTGACAAGGAAATCAAGAAACTGGTCAACTACCTTGCTAACCACCGGCATCGCCTCGCCTATCAGCAGTGCAGGGATGCCGGGCTCCCGTTAGGCAGTGGCGGCATCGAATCGGCGAACAAGCATATCTGCCACGTCAGACTCAAGCGTTCCGGGGCCTGGTGGCTGGAAGAAAACGGCAATACCATGCTCAGATTGCGCTGTGCACTCTACAATGACACTTTTGACGTCGTGTTGAACTCGTTCATAGCAAATAAGGTTCAAGCCCGTATCAAAGCGGGGTAATGCTCCCGTCTGCACCTGACCGACATATATAACGTGCTAACAAAGCTTCGCAGCAAGGAATCACTAACCGCTAAAGAAAAAATAACCCACGAAAACGGGCTGGTGTCAGTCCTGTGCCAATTACACGACGAACTGGATGCCGCTGTGTTTGCAGCCTACGGCTGGCAGGCAACACTGTCCGACGAGGAGACCCTGACGCGGATTGTGGCATTAAACGCTGAGCGAGTACGAGAAGAGGCCCAAGGCGTGGTCCGATGGCTACGTCCTGAATACCAGAAGATTGCTAGCATAGAGCCAGCCAAGCAGGCAAGCCTGGGCCTAGATGACATTGCAGAAGGGACGAATTCGATGGCCCCAAGCAAGAGCACCTGGCCCAATACTCTTCCAGAGCAGGTGCAGGCCGTCCGTCTCGCTTTGGCTGCCGCTGGTAGACCAGTCAAAGCCGAAGCTGTAGCCCGCACTTTCTTGCGCGCTCGTACGGACAAGGTTGGAGTGCTCCTGGCAACCTTGGCAGCCATTGGCCAAGCCCGCGAGGTTGAGCCGGGAAGTTATGTCGGCTGAGCCCTGAGGTTATGTTTGGTGGTCACCCCAAAATTGGGACTGCAAGGTCGGCAGTGTAGTATAATTTAATCTTAGGTTCGTCCCAGGTGGATCACTGACCGTTTATCGATATTTTATGATGTTAATTGGTTGCGGCGAGAGGAGTAGCTATGAAAATTAAGTCCATAAGACTACAGAATTTCAAGGGATTTAAGGATGCTTCTTTGGAGCTGAAGCCTCTTACTGTTTTGCTTGGGCCCAACAGCGCGGGTAAATCTTCCTTCGGACAGGCAATAATAGCCATGAGTAAAAGCAATGTAAGAGATAAAGTTTTCAGCTTGGCGTATGACTCAAATTCGTCAGTAGACTTTGGTACGTATTTGGATTTAGTACACACAGGTTGCCAAGGGGAACCTGTCATGATCGAAATTGGTTTGGAGTCAGGTACACTAAAATTTGGTTTTGGTGGAGGGAATGCTGGGAAGCCATCAACCAACATCAAGGAATTAGACCTAACACGAATAGAAATTACAGAAAAACTCGAGGCGAAGAGTTCAGTAATAACTCCAGATACCGTATCTTTAACTATCGCTGACGTACTTCCTGACTCTGGCCAAGGGCTCTCCCGAGAAAAAATCATTTTAACTCGTGATAATGATAAAGTCTGGAGTGTGAATGATAAAGAGATTGTACAACAGTATAAGATTTTTTTTGATGGCGCTGACATAGAGGCGATTTCACATGAAACTGGAACAGCAGTCGCGCCTCGGGAAGTTTTACCAGTTATTCCATTTCAAGACCTAGGAAGTTTGCTGAAAAAAGTATCATATCTTCGTCCGGACAGAGTGCCACCTAAACGTGAGGATCCACTGCTAAGCAACGTTCCGATAATTGATGATTGGGGCCGGGGGGTTCCTTGGTATATCCAAAAGTTTGGCGACACCACTTATGTTGATTCGTTCACCTTTCCACGTCCGGCATCTGACACAATCAAAGCTCAGGATATTATAAGTCAGATAGCAAGTAGGCATATAGAAAAAAAGAGCTTACGTCAAACCGTATCTGACTGGCTTGCCAACTTTGGTTTGGCAGCGTCTTTTGAAACTAAATTGATCGACGAAGGGCGCGCAGTTCAAGCACTAGCCACACCTCCTGGACAATTAGTGGCACGATCATTGACCGATGTTGGTTTCGGTATAAGTCAAGTCATTCCAATTTTAGTTAAAGGCCTCTTACTACCTGAGAATGGGCTTTTGATTGTTGAGCAACCAGAAGCTCAACTACATCCTAAGCCGCAAGCCGAATTAGCTGACTTCTTCTGCTCAATGATAAAGTGTGGGCGAAATGTCCTTGTTGAAACACATTCCGAGGCATTGTTCCATCGTTTGAGAATCCTTGCTGCAATGGATGATGAACTAGCGAAGAAAATGGCCATCTATTTCATTGATGCACCACAGGATGGCGGAGGTAGCCTTAGCCCGTGTTCATGCCCACGGGAAATATCTTTGGCGCCAGGAGCAGAGTTCGAATGGCCAACGGGTTTCCTCGCCGATGGGGTCGAGACAGAGATGCAGGTCCGGGCCACTCGTTTAGCAAAAAAAAGGAGCATATGTGTTGATTCCAGTTCTTCTTGACCCCTGGCTACTAGAATTTTCGTCTGATGCCCCTGATGATGAAATGAACGCAAGGGCCGGAGCATTGAGACTTGTATTCTCTGAGTTAAAGGTTCATTACCCTTTGGAAATATTGCCTTTTTTTGGCCCAGATGAATATGCTGTATTCTGGGAAAAGTTCGCGAACTATAAGGGTGCCGATAAGAGGAATATCGCCCAGTGGGTAAATGCACTAGCGCTGGCTGAGGATCCACCGCCAGTTAAGCCTGCAACGATTACAGATACGCCTTGTCCCGATTTACCAGAGCCGTGGTCGAAGGTTTTGGCTGCGCGTGGAGTAACTGATGATCCGCCATATTGGCGATCTCCGATGCTTTTCACCCCAGTTTTGCGCAAACCTAGTTGGCCTGATAATGACGAAGTTAATTTTAGCCATACGGGGGCTTTACAGAAAAGAAATTTGGTTCCAATTGAACGATATCAAGAGCACACCTTTTTTATTTCCGACATTGACCCATGGCGCTTGGGATGCGTCGGCAATCCTAAACCAGAGGCCCCTCTCCGCGAGAGGACAGCGTCTTGTATGCGCTTACCAAGAGCACCTCAAATTCATTCTAGCCTCCCACTTGCCCAGTTGGTTACAACGCTTGCAGGCATCCGTGACTGGCGTGGAGAGACTGAGGACTGCTGCTTTTATTTACCTCCTGCCAGTTGGAACCCTATAGCCGAAGAGAAGCTTAGATGGCGGAACGCGACAACCTTTCCTAAAAAACGTATCCCAAGTGGTAAAAAAGAAGGCGAATATGGATATCTTGACCGTTATGACCAAATTTGGCTTTGGCACGGGGATGAAAACCATTGGGATGTCCAGACACAAGGAGGTGGATATAAAACCGTTTCTTATGATGGAAGAATCTTAAAGGGAATAGACTAAGGCCACTTCTCAGCAAATATCCTCTGATAAATAATGTCAGTACAAAAACACTCTGGCTCTTTAGCCCGCTTTGCTGTCCAATATTTAGGTGGAATACGCATTACGTCATCCCAAATTATCAACGGTTCTGTTTGACTCCTTGATTCTAAGACGGAGCAGGATCGTTTCACCAACTCTGCAGCCATCAATATGCCTGCTAACACTGATTGATGAGCCAATGGTACAGTTGCCACTCGACCTATGCCAGAGAGATCGATTCCAACCTGCCCACAGACGACTCCTGTGTAAACATCCTGTACGCGTTTACCTGTCCAATCTGCAAGTTGCCCCGACGAAAGACCTAGGTGCGTTTCGACAATTTGAATCTCTTCTACACTTAGGGGTTTTTCAGACACCCACAGCAGAGCTAACTGGTCGTGGGGTATGCCTAAAGCCCTTGCAGCCAACTCTGTTTGACTGAGGCTAGCCCCTTTCGGGTGGTATAAACAACCCAAGCAGGCACTTCTCCCGAGAAAACGGTGCCAAGAGGCACCTAGCCCGTTATCACTGGTCCAACCATTAACCACCATGCGAGGGAGAAGAGCTTGAGACGCTCGACGGCCTTCAATGTTGTCTACGGACACACAAATAGTAGGAAGGGTGTCAATTCCCGTATAGTTGCTGGCGAAGTCCTCAAGCAAACAGGGCCAAAACTTGAGAGAAAGCTTTGTATTCCTTAGTTCACGCTCAGCCAATTTCACCTTACTAATCCCGATATCTCCGAATACCGGAAGACAGTACCGTTGCAAATTGGATAGTTCGACAGTATCGGGATCAATTAGGTGAAGTTCTCCGGATAGACCCGAGTGCCTTGCCCACGCCCATAAAGCTGGATTCCCAACTGCCCCTATACCTACGACGGCTACTTCACCAATGTTTAATGAAGGTAATGGTTCCGACTTACCAGAATCCGGCCCATAATCGAGAAGTGATAAGGATATGTCTGGCAATAGTATTGGTTGCACTTCTGCTTTGACAAATATTGTCTGGAATACCCGCCACGCTGCCAAAGCAGCTGCAGCTCCTGCACTGTATGGGTTGTGATGCCCACTCTTTGAGGCATCATAAGCACTCCTACCTACATAAGCAACCCATCCGCTTGCGCCTGCCGAGAACCCCTTGTCATTACTACTAGTTTCCCCAATATAAACAACCACCATTGCCCTATCAGAAGAATTAATTATTTCAATATCTGGATTAATGGAACGAGCAATTTCAGATATTTTAGCACAGGCAGATTCACTTCCAGAAATGGATAGAGTTGGATACAATCGTGCGAGCAGGTTTACAAGAAGTTCAGCGACCCATTTTTCATTTCCGCCGGTAGAGCAGGATTCACCCAGGTGAATACCTACGATGTGGCCCAAAAGGACTTGTTCTAGCTCCTCACGTGTGATGCCAAGATGCGCACCGATTGCCGAATAGGCACGAGAAAAAAAAGGGGCGAGAGCCATTACTTTACTCCAGTGAGTGTCCAATTAACTAGAATGTTTGGCGGCTGAAGAAATAGATTTGGGACTACAGCTAAAACGCACGTTTTCCAAATAGTATCAAGAGTAGAGAATAGCCCCACATGTTTTCGATATTGCATCCAGTCGTCACCTGTATGTTGCGGGTGTTCATGATACTCGCGAATACCCCGCATGCATAAAAAAGGTTTCTTAGTTGAGGGGTGATCTCCGAGAATTACGTTGAAGGCAGTACCATTGTCCCCAACATGAAGCCCGCGGTGCAGTCTGTCGAATGGTATTTCTTCCCAAGTAAATGGATCACAAAAGACCACAGAAGGGGCACGTTGGTCAAAATCATTTAGAGAAATTCTGGCACCGAATGCTCTAGCCGCTAGGCTTGGGATCTCAAGAATATTCATAAATTGCATTTTTGCCCCGGGGGGGAGTACCATCCCAGGAGGAGGATCTGGCAGAGTGACGCCTAGTGGCGTTTCTACCGGCACCGAAATTTTAAGAGTGTTCCGTGGGATGAAAATTGCGTCGACAAAGGGATACCCCACTTTATGGATAACAATACCCCGCTTTTTCAACGTCTCAGACTGTATGTCCAGGCGCTCGATCTCTTGCTGAAATTTAAGTTTTGAGACGCGGGCATCTATTTTCATTCGGTCCCGCCAGCTCCAACCTTAAGATTGAGAAATAAGCGTTCACCTTTTATAAGCCCAAGAGCGCCCACTGTTTTATCAACATCGAGTGACTGTCCTTCATCACTATGTACTTCCCATTCGTCCATAGGGCGACCGGTGTTATTGCTCTCTACCAGTGCCTTATCACGAGCAACCTTGAGGAGTTCGTTTAAATTTGCTTCGACAGGCACATCTACGCCGTTAATAATAAAGATTAAGGCGATCTTATCGTGCCGTTTGGTCGATCTCAGAGATAATCGAGCTCCGTCTGTAAAACCGCAATTTTCCACCCTTGTGTCAGGGTCGAGAACCTCCCCTTCTTCGTTACGGATTTCCCATTCATTCATGTGCTCACCGGCATTGTCGCTCTCTTCGAGCGCCTTATTACGAGCAGCTTTGAGGGGCTCATGTAATTTTGCCTCAACAGGCACATCTACATCGTTAATTACAAAAATTAGAAGGGTTTTGTCGTGCCGTTTCGTGGACTTAAGAAATAATCTGACGCCATCTGTAAAGCCAAAATCTTCTACTTTTGAATCGGGGTCGAGAGCCACCCCTTCTTCGTTGTGGATTGCCCATTCATTCATGTGCTCCCCGGCGTTGTCACTCTCTTCGAGTGCCTTGTTGCGAGCAGCTTTGAGTGGCTCATGGATGTTTGCTTCAACTGGCACTTCTTCGTTGTTAATAATAAAGGTCAGGGAGATTTTATTGTGATGCATCATGATGCCTCCATTAAATTTAGAAGATAGTCTATATCATGATAAATTCAGTCAATTTAACCACTTCTTGAGTGCCGACAAAAAGGTTCCAGTCCCAGAATTGTCTTTCCCAGGGCATCCCTCAATTTCAAAGAGTGTCTCAACTGTTTTTGATGACAACTCTTTCCATGTACCATTAATCAGTCTAAAGATAGCCCATGAGTATAAATTACAAGACCCAAAACCAAAATTTGGCACAACAATTGAGAAGCCGCCCTCCGCGGTGACGATGCAATATCTGTCATCAGCAGAAGAATGATATGCACGACCAGGATGGCTGTGGATTTGGGCTAAAAGCCTTAATCCGCTGCTAGACAAAAATTTATTTAAGCTGAATAGGGTGTTAGAATTTACAAAATAACCAACGCCATTTTCACTTTTTATCGATTCTTGCGGTGGTGTTAAAATTCTTTCCACTCGGCAAGTATTGTCGGGGTTGGTATGGCCTAACCAAAACACCAGACCTTCGCACCCCTCTTTGCCATATGCCCGAAGGGACTCATTTGTTTCAAGAAGCAATTTATGAGAAACGTAAACTCTCTCTATTCGGTGCATTTGTAGATCCTAGATTGGCATCGAGATGAGTTGACCTGGAGAAGGCTGTTGCATACTACAATTTATATCCCTTTCGTGCAATCCCCAAAATTAACCCTTCTTGATGCCAGTAATTTTCAAATAGGTGCCGCACGATTTTGAGACGCGCAGCGACAACAAAAGGCATATGCGGCAATAATACATATCCTAAAAATCCCTATCTGCTTATTTTTATGCTGATATTCTTGGTATGCCGGTTCCTCTTGGAATCGACGTCCGAGTACTTCGCGGCTGTGGCTGGGCTGGAATGGCGCAACACCTCCTGGACGACCCGCAAGTCCTTGGTCTCACGGTAGATCAGGTGGCCGCAGGTATGCCGCAGGGCATGACAGCTCACCCCTTCACGTTTCACTCCGACCGCCACGAAATATTTGTCAACGATCCCGTTCAGGCCGATCCTCGAGAGCCTTCTGCGCGGTGTGTTCCCTTTGTCGATCGAGGCGAACAGCGGCTCTGCGCCCTCGATGTCCACCAGCATTTTCCCGCGGGCATCCAGATAATCGTCGATCATGGCGATGCTGTCCTCCCGGGGATAAATGTAACTGTCCTTCCCCTTGCCGTGAACCAAGATCTTGGCCTCGGCCGGATCGCTCAGGTGCACTAGATCACAGACGTTCATCTTGACGATCTCGACCCGGCGCAGCCCCTCCACGGTCATCAGCATCAACATGGCGCGGTCGCGCAGGGACCTGAGGGTGTTGTCGGGGATGGCCCGGAACAGGAGCTCGGCTTCGCCGGCCGTGAGGTGCTTGGTTTTTTCATAGGCGGAACGGTCACGGGGTGCCTTAATCCCGGCGACCGGGTTTTCCGTGATGAGCTTCCGGTCGACCGCACCTTGGTAGAAACGGCGGATGGTCGTCAGTTTCAACGAGATCGTCGAGTGCTTGGCGCCGCGGTCGACCAGGGTGCCCCGGTACCTTTTCAGGTCGTCGGCTTTCGCAGTCGCCGGCGCTACCCCCTGGTCCCTGCACCAGACAAACCACTGCCTGACCTGGCTGAGATAGGTCTTGATCGTGTCCTCGCGGGCGTCGCCGTTGGCCACATCGAGCTTGAACCACTCCGCCGCTTTTTGGACGATGTCGGGGTGCTGACTGAGTGCCAGATCGAGCGGCTCGAATTGTACCTGCGGCAAAATTTCCAAAAGGTCTCCGGAACCAGTTCAGTCAGCACTTTTCGTGACTGAATTCTTATAACAGGTTTTTCTCATTATTACCATACATAAGGATGATTATGCATGGTAATAAGTGGGCAAATACCGGGCCTGAAATTACCTGGACTGACTGACGAAAATCGTGGTGTCGGGGTTTTTTGGGAGAATTTTGATAGCTGCCAGTCATGCGGATATCAAATTCGTCTTGTAGTCGTACTTCGCGAGCCGCGATGGGGATCTCTTGCCTGATGTCCAACCTCGACAGAAAGTCAACTCGCTATCCACAATTTTTGCGGACAACTGCCCGTCATCTAGTGATAACCATGCTCCTACAGGGTGTTTAGCTGAACGCTCAAATAACAGGCATGCACCCGTCGAGAGACGGTCCCATCGACATGCCCTGTGGAAGGTGCAGCGGCATGCCGTATCTGATTTCCTCCATCTGACCTTTAGTGCGCCGTCCTCGTTGGTTTTCGCGTTTTCGTTTACCCCTTCGGAGTCAAGCCAAAATTGGACCTCCATAATTGCCCTGTAGAGGGACTTTTCGTCTAGCCCCTTACCGTGGCATCCCCTCCATTTCCCGAAGATTACCGCAGGCACTCCAAAACAGGGCAGCTAAGCTCGAGGTTCCTGCATGTTTTGCTGTCCCGTCGGCGAGACCTTGATGTTATGCCGTGCTATGGATTTTTCGAGGGAGGTGAGCATATAAAAGCCAATGTGTTTCAATGAGTGGTGTGGGACCTGCACCGCACCCGACATCACGCAACAAATAATTGCTTTTCCCGCCATAGCCAGTCTCTTGTCAAGATTGCACCCCTTATACGTCTTGCCCCCAAATCGCACTGAACGTCCCCCACGCCATTCTCCCTTTGGTTAGTCGTCCAGCCTGTATTAGCCAAAAAAGTGTCTGCCCTCGCAGGCATACTATATATAGATCAGCGCCAAGTAAACTCCCGATCCGAGTAAGAATTGCAGTTGGCGTTGTTGGCGTTGATCGAAACACAAGGGGGAGGGTTGTTTCCCGTATACATGGAGCGCGGCAGTGCACCGACACTTTTAGGAGAGAATGCGCCCGCCACCTCTGTTGAGGAGGAGTCAAAAAGTCTGAAAACACAAAAAAAAGTGTCTGCCCTCTCGGGCATAGTAGATAACGAAGGGAATTTATCCAACCGCCAACATCAAGGAGAATCGAGATGAACACAAGTTTAGAGACCATGGATGATCAGGCACTATTGGAACGCAAAGCGCTGCTCCTGCGCATGCTGGAATCTGCTTCCACACAGGAAGAAAATGTAGGGGTCAAGGAACCGGAGATCATCCCCGATCGGGAAGTATCCAACATGTCCGCCGACGAGGTCGTGCAGACAGTCCATATCGGGAACCGTATGAACCTGGCGACCACCAGCCTCCACGACTTTCGCACGTTATTCTTCCAGAAGGGCAACCTGCCGGAGTACCAGCGGTTGCTGGACGAGTACCAGAGCGCCCTGGACGACGCACTCAACGCCGATACCCTGACAAGTGAACTCGTCATGGCAGCCGACGAAGCCCGCAGGAGTCTTAACAGGTTCAGGAACAGGGTCTCGGTCGCAAAGAAGGCTGTCACCACGGCGCAGAATCAATTCTATGAAGCGCAAAGAGCTCTAGCCGAAGAAATGGAGCGATTGTCCACAGCAAAGAAAGACTACGAGGGCGCACAGTTGAAGGTCATCGAGACGATCCGCAAATCGGAAGAGGCGAACTCCCGAGCAGACAGCGCGGCGTTCAGATCTATCGCGCTGGCCAACAAGGCAAACCGCTACCTGCTAGACCAGGAGATCATCGAAGCCGAGAGAGCCATGGCCGAATCCACGGGCAAGGCTAACGTTTTAGCAGGCAACTTTTCGACACTCAAAGAGCTGGAGACGGCCAAGCACGCGTTCAAAGTACAGTTCGTGTTCAGAACTGAATCGGAACTGGCTCGGCGCCAAGCGGCAGTCAGTGTTACCGCTCCGGATGTCTCCGCCTCTACCACCGAGGTTCCGGCCAATGAACCCGCCGTTGCGGAAGTCACCCATGAAGAGTCGATTTTCACCGAAGGAGACGGGTTCGCGGAGATTACCGAAGATGCGGCGCCTGCCGAGGCGCAGGTCGCACCCCAAAAGGTCCGCAGGGGAAGATGCAAGTCTTTCTCCCTCAAGAAAATGGGGCTCGCCATGGCCGCAATCGCCGGCGTCTGGTTCTTCCTGGGGCAGGGCCACAGCGAGAGACCGGGGCATGAAGACGCGGAACACTCAACTGCTGATGCTTTCACACCCAGGGCTGTCACTCAAGGGCCAATACCTGTTCCAGTCCAAAAGCCGATGTCCAGCACCTCGGTGGTGAGCGTACTGGTTGCGCCCGTTCAGCCGCCGGTCTCCAAGGCGGTTGAAGTTAAACCGCCTCTTAAACAGGTAACCGTTCAAAAAGCAATGGTCGTCAAGCCGGTCTCCGCTGCCCCCAAAACACCGGTAGTCGAGCTGGAAGCACCGAGCCCCTACGTAAAGCGTCAGGCTGCTGTCCATCATGCCCTCACGTTTGTTGCTAAGAGCGCGATCCAGAAACCAGCCGTGAAAGTCGCGGTGATCCAGGAACCAGTACAGGTCGTGAAAATGGCCCTAGTTCAACCGGGTGATGACGACGAAATCTCGCGCCTCGAGCCCACGGAAGAGGTCTCCATAAACAAAGTGGTTGATCAATTCGTGACCAACGGCCAGGAAATCGCACTACTAAAGGAGCAACTGGATGAGAGCCAGAAGGCCCTCCGTGCGCTCAGTGACAAAGTTAGCACCCTTTTGGACAGCACGCCCCCTTAGAACAATCCCAAACACGAATATTTCGGCGAGAGGAAGCGCCGAAGCTTGGTCTCCAGGCTCTGGTCAACGAGCCCGAGATCGGCTCCTGTTGAGATAAAAAAAACTCTGCAAACGAGATTCGCAAGAACGTTGAAAGGAGAATTAATTGGAAAAGGTTTTTAAAATAAGAGAGATACAAATTTTTTGGGAGGAAATCAACAGAAGGCTCCCAGCGGAGGAGGAATGTGCATACCGACTAGCAGGCATGCAAGGTTGGGTAAAAACAAACCAAAAAAATCCCGTTTATGCAGATTTAATTAAGCTTTTTTTGGCCTACTACGATGATGAGCCGCTCACTCCCTCGATGGCTGGAAACCGGTCAGTTGTCATTCCTAGATCCAGTGTTTTCAGTTTGAAGACTCTGTTGCTGTCGGTCCCCCTATATGAGCACATTTTGCTGTGCGGCAGAATTTACCTCGGCCAAGCTGAAAAAATAATGACCACTACAAAAAATTGGGGGCTTAGCTGTGTTTGGGCAATTTTGGTCTGTGTAATAGCACACGATTTGGGAAAACTCCGCCGCTTGCGGCCTAAACCTCCCGAGAAATACCGCACTGAGCGTCATCCCGACTACGCAGCTTGGGAGATGGGAATAGTCATCGACCCAAAATATGGGAAAGTCAAGCAAACACTAATCAATGCTGTTTTGAGCCATCATGGAGTCCTTAATAAGGATCTCGAAAAAAAAGGGAACTATATGGCCCTTGCTGTAATCGGAGTCGATCGGCTCGCTCGGCAGATGGAAACAGAAGATGGGGCGTATCTTATGACTCTGAAGGCAGTAAAAAATACTGGGTTATTAGAATGAATACCCATTACGCCCTTTGAAATGTCCGGTCGGACTTGAGAGGTAATTCGTCGCCGTAAAAGCGATGTGGAAGCCACCGTATGGATTCCTTGGTGGGAATACGACAGCAGCGAGACGAATTAGAGTGTCCAATCCAATCTTTAATATTCGCTTTATTAGGCAGGAACATTGACAGTAAAAAACAACAAAGGAGAAGGCTATGGCTGGTGGTAACTACGATAAATTTAAGACTAGGATTGAGGGCTTGGAAAGGGACCGGAGTATGACCAGAAAGGGGGTGAAGCCTCGCTTCGTTGCGGTACCTAAAACTCCTGAGGTGACTCAGAGTATTATTGATGCCGCTGCCGCCTCGAGGGTTCCCCAGTATGCCATTAAAAATTTGATCGTAATCGGCGTACTTGATCCAGATTTACGCGGAGAGCATGACCGTCACACTATAGAAAATGTGCTACCAAGACTTGTGAAAAACAAGGTCTGGCTGAGCGCATCGCTGCCGAAACTGGGGAACACCACAATGCAGTTAGAGTTTGTCAAATCGTTAAAAGAGGTCAATCCTTTCGCCAATGCACTGCGCAAGTTTATGGAAACCAAATATGACAAGGGAGAATCGCTGAATATCCGCAGCATCGTGAAGGAATTTAGGATGAGGGGTGGTAATTTCGCCAGTCACGCTAAACAAAAATCCGACGAAGATCTAATGGAACAGATCGCCAAAATAAAAAACAAGATCTTCTCTGCTGCAGCACGCAACGACAGGAAGGAGGCGGAAAATAATGGTGATCTTGAGTCCAAAATCGAATTTCTGCGTAAACAACTCATTTCTTGTGGCGAAAAGGTCTCCCCGGCACAGGGGACACACCTCCAGCTTGCCGTTTCACAGGAAAGAGTAACTACCTATAATCAGAGGACAATCATAGGTAAGTTGAAGCAGTTGGGACAGTTGCAACCGTCGCTTTTGACTGAAAAAAAGCGGGAGCTCCGAGATCTGTCCACAATAGCTCTTCAGGCGATGGCATTTCATTGCCCTGGTTATACGGTGAGCGACACAGAATGGATGGTCCAGCGCTACGGTGAACGTACCATCGCCATTCTGAATGCCCAGTCCGCTGGGCGTGCAGCTGCTGGCGAAGAAAAGTGTACTTTTCTGGATCAAGTTCTTTTAAAGATTTGGTTCGTCAGGAAAGTGGCGGCCGAATGCAATTTAGACTTGACCAACCCATCGAGGGTTACTATTGAAGTCCTTCATTCTAGGCTTACGCAGTTGGGGGCGAACGAGGAAGATCTTTTGGCGCAAGTAACCTTGTTATTGGAGGGTCTTCCCAATATGGCACAGGAGGCTTTGGACTGGACAATGAAATGGGTGGAAGCTCAAGATCAGATACCTTTCTAAGGCGTTTGATTTCAAAGTCGCTTTGTTGAGGTCCCAAGGGGCCGACAGCTTTCTCGTGGATATGGTGCGAAGGGGCAAGAGCTTTAAGGGACCGCTATGGGTGATCGGCCAGGGATTTACCTCGCGACTAAGGGACGATGCAGGGTGCTGGTTGCCTGCTGGGGGAGGAACCCTGCCGAGGCGACGATTCCCAAAGGGGGAAGAACCGCGCAGCAGCAAAGGGTGAAACGACTACAACAGGCCAAATGTGTGCGCCGATTCCGGATCATCAATCGAATATTCATGCAAAGAAAAAGAGGAGCCTTTATTGGATCATTAGGAACGGTGAAGGAATAGACCAAGAGCAACAAGGTATTCAGAGGCAAAAAGGGAGGGATCACAATGGCACAAATAAAATTTGTTGTTACGAGGAAGTGCGGCCACTCGCAAATTTATACAACATATTTCCCTGAAGAGCGCGAAAAAATAACCATTAAGGCCGCAAAGAAGCTTTGCCTTGACTGTTCGTTGCTCGAGTCAGCAGCTAAATATTCCAAAAGGGCTGCCGAAATTGAAGAGGCCACCGCCGCCAACGAGGCCGCCGGGTATCCTTTTCTCTCCGGCAGCGGTCGGGACATTGAGAAAGCTGAGTTGATTCGCCACAATACGTTGCGAAGAGCCGATGAAGTGGCGGAAAAGTGGCGGGCAATAGCCCTAGCGGAGGCCGGAACAGATCGCGCAATGCTAGGCAATTCAATTCTCGCAGTGATCTCCCGGTTGAAAAGCAGCGACTCCGCCAGTAAATGGGTACGGTACAAGACGGATTGCCAAAATTTCGTTGAGTGGTTGAGGTATCATTGCCGGCCCGGAACCTCGCGGAGTTCACAGGAAAAACTTACTGCAAAACATCTTGATTCACTTTGCCTTTATATGGCCTTCCGTAAGGAGAGGGGGTCGTCTTGACCATCAGGCGAATCATCTCGGTCACTCTCTCTTGGTCCGTGACGGATAGTCCAATGAACAGGCGCACAAGCTCACAAATCTTCTCGTGTTGGAGGAGATCCGCGATTTCTGACTCATCGCTTCTACCAAGGATGTAGTCGGTGCTGGCATCCAGGATATCGGCCAATTTCACCAATGCGTCAGCGCTCGGTTTCCTGTCACCAGCGAAAAACTGGGTAATCGCTGAGCGCGCAAGGTCTGCCTGGTCTGCGAGTTCTGACGAGCTAAGCCCTTTTTGCTCCATGAGTCCCCGGACACGAGTGGCAAAAATTCTGGTGTCAACGACTACTGAGCGCTTGTGTTTGTTTGTTTTTGTTTTGTCCATGATGTTTGTATACCAGATTCCTTGGATATGTATCAAGAGCTTATTCACAGTAGTGAATTTTTCGCTTGCAATTCACACCTATGAATTGTATGATTTATAAAGGTGAAGCAATGCGAGAGGATGAAACCTCAACTGAAGGAGAAACATGACCCTGTACATCAGAGAAAGAAAATGTGGCTATACATGAAAAGTCGGAGCGTGCCACCGCCAGCTAGGAACGGACCCAGTTTGTACAAAAAAACGGAGCCCACCTCATCTTCTGACACGGGAGAATGTGAGAGTGTTCTACACGATCTGTAGGTAGTGACGAACCAAAGGACATTGATGAGCAACGACATTGAAAAAAGAGTTTGAGCGACTGGGGCTGGGGCGGAAGCCTGAACCAGTGGTAAAGCCAGTTGAGCCAATTGAAAGGACGCAACCCATGCAGTATAAAATAATTCAGAGCACAGATCCCCAGGAAGTGGTGGACAAAGTGGGTGAAAATTTAGCTAAGGGATGGCGACCACTGGGTGGTATAGCGATTACTTGCCCATACCCAGGGTCAATACCATTATATAAATATGTTCAAGCACTTGTAAGAGGCCAGCCTTTTTTATAGCCAACCGGCCAGACGTGCGCCCTGCCTTGGCGCCCTGGACGCAGCAGTGGCGGGTGGAATGCTCGTGAACCTGACAGCCTATTCGTGGATTCTGATTCTACCTTCGGATGCGGCGCATCTCCTGTTCCCAGCGGATGTTTTGGCCGAGGACCTTCTTTCTGCTTGCTCTGTTGCTCGGTCATGGATTATTGGAATGTTCCGATAGCCCCCATGTACTGCGGTTGCAATTGGGGATGAAGATTGGGAAAGTCGTGACTTTTTCGATATATTCGCTGACTCCGATAATTACTCTGGGTACGGCGCCTCTCCTGTTTGGTGCGGATGCACCTATGCAATGGAATTGACCGGCCTTTCTGGTATCAGCGAACCTTATTCGGATATCATGTGACTATGCGACCTAACAACCAAACGAGGTAAGAATGACCCCCTTGCAACTGCTGTCCATTAACATCAGCGACAAATTACACGTGACGTCTCGCACCCTGGATCCAAGTGAAATTCTAAGTCTCGAAAGTAACTTTCTCAATACAGGCAATTCGATCCGGAAGATGATCACCTTCCCCCTGCCGGTGCCTCGATGGTCCCTACAGTCGATGATTGCCGACTGCAAAGTGCAGACATGGAGTTGGGAGCGTGAAGGGAATCTAACGTTCCTAGTGCTGCTCCCTGAAGAAATTCAGGGTAACATACTAAAAGGAAAGGTCTCTTATCTGAACAGCCAAGCCGATAATGCAGGTAAATTCTATTTGGCTGAAAATGATCGAGTATTTTACCAATTCAGTCAAACCATTTTTTGTAAAGGGGAAGTTGAGGATGACGGACGCGTGGTTAACATTCACCAGGCAAGGGCTGCAAAGGAAGCGGCTAACCACCTTATTTTATACAGCATCGGGAACGTAGTGGCGGACTTATCGCGAAGCCTGCACCTTGTCGGCGCAGACTGCATACGGCTGGACGAGGCAGGAGGGTGGCTCGATGTCGAGTTTTGACGAGCGGATAGTCGCTTGCCGGTCTTGTTCTTTTTCTCCGTCCCTGGGGCCGTATATCTGTTTGGTGACCGCACTGGCCTGTTTAGCAAAATGGCTGGGTCTGTGAAATAAAAATTATTAAGGCAATAGTCCAGGAACACGGCCTTGAAACGGCCCTCCAGTTCCTGTCCCGGATTTGCCAGGCAGACGGGTATGCCGCCAAATTCACCAAAGAGGATTACCAACAAAGACTAACGAGGTGGCAAGTGTCTAAATTTATGCTGAAATTGCTAACAAAATTCGCAGTTGTATGCTTGATCGTCGTCCCGGTATCGTGGTTCCTATATTCAATCGGACAAGTAGACGCTCAGGCTCCCGATAGCGGCTGGATCTGCGTCAGCTTTTTCTGGGGGTTCATGGCTTTTGTGATTGGCGCCTATCAACTGTTTGTATTCGTGACATTCTTGCTCCGTAAGGCCCTTATTTTCCTGGGCATGAAGCCAGAAACTGCCGATGCGGAGTACGGCGGGCCGGGGTATGGGTGGTGGTGGCGGTGACCCGGGAAGATCCGGAGCTAATAACGCATGATAATACGGATTGAGTCAAGGAGTTAAAGTGGTATTTAAATTGTTTGCAAAATTCGTGGTTGCTGGAGCGATCTTTGCGGTTCCGATGCTTCTGCTCCGTGCCGTGGACGTAGAGTGGGCAAAGGGGTTCTTTTTTTGGGGTTTCATGGCCTTCGTCGTCGGTTGCTACTGGCTCTTCATTGGCGCTTCGTGGCTGCTCCGGAAGGCCCTTATTTTCCTGGGTATGTCGCCTGCGACGGCGGATATGGACTGCGGCTCGCCGGGATATGGGTGGTGGCATTGATGACCCGGGGACAAGAAATAAGTGCTAAAAGGAGGTTCCTTACGGCCCTGTATTCCGAAGAGGTGTTCCAAGGCCGCACGGTACGACAGGAAAGGCCTCACTGCTGCGGCAAGGATATCAACCTGTTAGACAACAAAGTTATTTTTAGAGAGTTGACGGTCGGCTCCAGGAGGTTTCACCTCTTGGAGCCGGTCTGCCCGCTCTGCGGCAAGAGAGTTGAGGCGGTATATCACTTAATGATATAATTAAACTCAATTCTCGGCAGAGACCACTGAACCGCTGGATTCTATCTCACCTGCGGTTACAAAATCGCCGCCGCGACTATCACTGCGCGCCTCGGTAGTTCCATGCGACAGGTAATGTCATTTTTGAAGAGGTGCCCCCGGCACCTGCAGATCCGGAATGGGCAGAGGTGAAAAAATGAGAGCCGCACTCTACGCCAGAGTTTCAACCACGGACAAGGGTCAGGACGTGAATCTGCAATTGAATGAGCTTCGAGAATTCGCATCTAGGCGGGAGTTCGAGTTCACTGAATACATAGACCAGGGGGTATCTGGGGCGAAGGCGAAGCGTCCTGCCCTAGACGACTTGGTTAAGGCCGCGAAGTCGAGGAAGATAGATGTGGTCATCGTCTGGAAGCTCGACAGGCTGGGGCGCAGCCTAGTCCACCTCCTTCACCTACTCAACGAGTTCCAGGACCTAGGGGTTGCGTTCATCTCGTTGAGAGAGCAAATCGACATGACCACAGCTGCCGGTAAGCTCATGGCGCACCTCCTGGGCGCCTTTGCGGAGTTTGAGCGAGGTATAATCCAAGAGAGGGTAAAGGCCGGGATTGCAAACGCCAGGTCGAAAGGCCGGCAGATCGGGAGAAAAAAGGTCCCGGAATCGACCATCAGGAAGATCATCGAGCTGCACAACGATGGTTTGTCTTTGCGTGGCGTGGCAAAAAAAGCCAAGGCCAGCCTCTCCGTGGTGCAACGGGCAGTCGGGGAGTACAAGGCTGGGGCGCTGGATAGGGACGGATTGAAGAGGGCACCCCTGTCCCCTGAAGTCTTTGAAAATCCTGCGGTTAAAGTTCCGGTGTATTCTTTAAACGCCCTGGTGTCGGGGATAACCCCTAAGAATAGGCGCGACTTCGCAGATACCGACTTCGGTAAACCCGTTGGGAAGGAGATGTTATGACTGTTATCGCCGTCGGCTGAACGATGATCATTATTTTTGGTGGTTTGCTGTTGTGGGTACTCCGGGATGAGCGTAAGAAGAAGGCCCATAAATAAGCCAATCTGCACACGGTCGTAGCCGATCTAGTTCCGCCCGCAGTTTTCCAATCACGAAGTCCTGCCGGGCGGTAGATTGGTCAGCCACGTGCTTTCCTACGGCCACCATCGCCCTGTCGATAACCCCGTCTATATCATCACCGTTTTTCATCTTCCCTCCAAGACTATTTATATCACAAAAGGGGTGTTCCAAAAACCCCCTCAAAATCGCCTCACCTGAAGCCCCTTTTTGCGGGGCTTCAACTTTTCCATTTTGAGTGTTCCAGAAAGAACTCTTTTTGGTACACTTGCCTTTTAATTTTTATGCCTTCATAAGACGAAAAATGGCCGCTCCCGAAGAAGCGGCCATTTTATCATCAAAAGAAACGAGTTATTACTTTGCAGCCGGAGCTGCTTCCGGCATAGTGGTGGTTTCTTCTTTTTTCATGGTCTTTTTGACTTTTTTGCCCTTCTTGGTGGTTTTCTTTTTCTTCGTCATTTTCTTCTCTACCTTGGCACCGGCGGGGGCAGTGGTGGTGGATTCGGTTTTCATTTCTGAGTTTGCCGGCTCCGCGGCACAGACAATACCTGCGAAAGAAACGGCAACAAGAGCGGCTACGATGCTGGAAAGAATTTTTTTCATTTGGTAAATCCTCCTGAGAGTTAAATTAAAGCTATGCCAATTCAAAGCACTTAATGTGCCAATATCCCGTTTCTCTAACATCCTTAAATATCGAGTGCTTTATCCTACGTCATTTTTATCCAGCTTGAAGGACACCTGAAATGAGCTAGGCTTCGCCTCATTTGAGGCACACAACTGAAAAACCATAAATCTGGTAGGAGATGGCCTTAATCCTTACTTGACTTACTTCGACCTTCGCTGTTACCGGCTCGCCCATTGGAAAATCAATTCCAGTGCCTCAGGCGATGATATTGAAAATAATCAAGGTGCCTGCTACATGAGCCTTCCTCCACCGATGCGATACTGAAAAAATGCTATCAGGTTGAATGTCTCTCCGGTGTACCCTTTGGGGAAGGAGCCGATCGGACCGAGCTGCTTCAGGCTCCGGGTCACCTCGTCGTCCAGGATTTGGCTCCCCGAGTAT
>JGI24142J45722_1000611_pt1 | contig 19559 bp, 18 predicted proteins | sample BarGraIncu00431A_FD_45722 | JGI IMG/M metagenome (IMG submission 45722) | reverse complement strand
GATTGGAAGGCTGCCCTGAATCGCTTTACTATTCAGTTTGACGAGCGCATGCCGCGCGTCTAACTTAACCGCCGTTTACACAAAATTCAGGACACTCTCAGGCTCCATCACCACGGCGTTTTCGGCAATCCCGACCACAACTCATTCAAGTCAGAAAAATTCCACTTAGCAGGGTCTTCCCGGCCTGCAATTCTTTCTATGGTATCCGGGCTGGACAGATTTATCAGCTGAGGCATGATGCGCATGTTCGATTTGGTGGAAAAAAACACCTTGACGCATGGCGTGGTCAGTGACTTACCGGTCTGCTCCATCACAACACCGATACGCCCGGAGCTCAATCGAACTAACGAGCCAACCGGGTAAATGCCCATGCTCTTTACAAAGGCTTGAAAAACCTTGGGATCAAAATGTCCATTAGACCATTCAGCCATTTTTCGCAAAGACTCTGCCGGATCCCAGCCCATTTTGTAGGGTCGGTTCGACGTGATGGCGTCATAGACATCACACACAGCACCCATCTTGGCAAAAAGACTGATCTCATCACCCTTTAAACCCTTGGGATAACCCGATCCATCGGTTTTCTCATGATGATGCAAACAAACATCCAACACCATAGGGTCCACGTTCACCCCCCCAAGCAGCATCTTGTGTCCTTCCACAGGATGGCTCTTAATAATTGAAAATTCAGCATCAGTCAGCTTACCTGGCTTGTTAAGAACATCCATTGGCATCAATGCTTTGCCGAGATCATGCAATAAGCCTGACAAGCCTGCAGATCGTGTCTGCGTTTCGTCCAAACCTAATTGTTTAGCAAGCGCAACCATCATGGCGCAAACCGCCACTGAATGCATGTAGGTGTAAGCATCAGCGGTTTTCAAACGAGCCAAACTAATGAGCGCCCCCGGATTGCGGGAGACAGAGTCTGAAATCTCCTCTACCAACAACTTTGCCCCACCAACGTCTACGGTATTGCCCATCCGAGCTTCTTCGAACATGGATACTACAGCCTGCTTGGCTTGTTGGCATATTTTGGTGGCACGTTCAATTTCAACTGCTGCAGAAACAGGGGCAACCTGTCGCTTCTCGTCGGAAACAAGCTTTAACTCTGCTTCGACTTGTGCTTCAGATTCTGCTTCGGATACCGCTGTTTCACCATCGGCAACATCCAAGCCTTTATCACAATCAATCCAAACCTCTTTGATGCTGCTGGCCAAAACGGCTTCAATATCTTTAGGATCTGTTATGACAAAAGCCGTCCGCCAAAAAGGGTGCTCCATCCAGGATCCACAAAACTCCTTAAGATNCATTCCTAGCCGGAGCTGATTAACTTCTATTTTTTTGAGCATGAATAATCATAGCTTTCCTGTTCGCTGGCTTCAACGNTCATGTAAAACAACCCCCAGTTGCCTCAAATAGTTTGCAATTTCTGGCGTCAATGCGCCACTCGNACGAGCTTTCTCGGCCAATTCTGCTGCACTGTCAGTTTTACCTTGTGCTGCCAGTGATACAGCGGCACCCAGCATCCAGCGAGGCTCGCCTGGTTTAAGTTTCAAGGCTGCGAGATAAGCCGTCGAAGATTCCTCATGACGCCCCAATCGTTGTGACAAATTCCCTCGCATCGCCCAAATATCAGCGAACCCGGACAATGAAGGCTCCAAACGCTTCAACATGACCAAGACCTGACCGGTCCGACCTTCAGCCAGCTCCATGCGCGCCAGTTCGAGAGCCAAAGCCGCCAATACAGAATTATTGGCCGATGCTGAATCAGCAAGATTTGTACGCTCGACCGCTGTTAACGAGTCACGCACAAGATCAATAGCGGCATCACGCGAACCCGCATTCCACAGAATTTGAGCCTGAGCCAAAGCATCAATGGCCGGAGAACGCCGAGTAGCGCTTTGTGGAACCGCCAAGACTCCCGAAGTTTTGGGTGAAACAGGGGCAATTATTGGCAGTACGGGCTCGGCAACAAGCTTACCTACAACGTCATTTCTCGATGTCACTGCGATTCTAGGCATCGCCTTGAAATTTATATCCATTTTCAGCGACGAATCCACTACCTCCGACTTTCTGATTTCCTGGCGTTTATCAAGGCCAGGCACGGTACTTACGGCGACCACCGGTTCAACCTGTGCAATCTTTACTGGCGTGCTGTTGACCGCTGCTGAAACGACACTTAGCGAATCCTTTTTTTGCATTGGCATGTTTTTTGGATTTAGATTCAGATACACAAGCGCCACTGATACACAACAACCCAACGTAACCAACCCGAGTGCCAACATCGCTTTGTTCGACAAACTCAGCTTGTGCGTAGCACGACCAGAATCCTTCGCGATCATGGTCCCGCTTTCAATGCCCCCTTGCTGAGGTCTGAGCATCTCAGGAAGCGAACCTATCGACTGCCGATTGTCTAGGTCACGCAACATCTTGTTGATCACGCTCACAAAGCACCTCCTGAACCATCATCAACACATGCATTTCCCGACACTCTGGCATTCCTTGTTTTCTTGAAATGCAAAAGTCCTTTCCAGCTTGGCATCCATACCGGCCACCACGGCTTCCTTACCCAGACACCTGGCGTGTCAATCGCTGCAAGACGAACATGCCTCGCATTGACACGGTGATCATTCTCACCATACGCCAACATCAAACACTTATTCGCNAACACATTCACAAGTCGAGGCACTCCTCGGCTAAANCGGGCAATTGCCAATGCTGCGTCTGCTTCAAAAATATGGGTATCGGTTACGTCACTCAAAGCTGCNGTCGCCAGTCGATGTGCCAGATAAGCGGGTACATGCTGCACAGTCATTGGACCAATATATTCACTGAAAGTAATGCGTTGCATGAGTTGACGAATTTCGGGGCGAGAAAGCTTCTCATCAAGCTCTGGTTGTCCCAATAAAACCAGTTGCAGTAACTTGCGCTTTTCAGTTTCCAAGTTTGACAGCAATCGCAGGCTCTCAACTGTCTGCAAGGGAATGGCCTGCGCCTCATCAATGCACACAACAACGCGACGACCCGCCTTGGCATGCATCATGAGACAAGCCGCCAACTCATTGAGCAACTTGTGCCTGCTGATCTTCCCACTAGAGCTAAGCTGATGTTGAGTGATGGAGACATCGATCCCCAACTCATCCATTAACGCCATCAACAAATCATCTGGCCCCATATCAGGGTTAGGGATGTAGGCCGTCACAAACTCATTTTGTAAAGTATTAAGCAATTGGCGGCACAAAACAGTTTTGCCGCAACCGACCTCGCCCACTATTTTCAGAAAGCCTTCTCCACTTCGCAATGCAACAAGCAGCATATTGAGTGCTGACTGAGCACCTTCATGAGGATAAAAAAAGGCACTGTCCGGCGTGATTGAGAACGGAGCCTCACGCAACGAGAAATGCCTGCAGTACATCACTTGGCCATACTTTGTGGCCTGGCTTCTTGCACCTTACCGTCGAGCTGAATCACACGTGCGCGGGAAGCATCCATATCATCGAGCGCCGCACGCGTCCGCAAGGTTTGAGCTTCCCAATCCTGGGCTGTACGGATGATGGTGGGCTTGATTAGCACAACAACTTCTTTTTTGCGCCCCGAGTTAGCTCGATTTCCAAAAATACTGGATGCTATTGGAATATCACTGGTACCTGGCAAACCGGATGAATTTTTGCTGGACTGAAGCTGCATCAATCCCCCGATTGCAACAATATTGCCATCCTGTATTCGAACCAAAGTATCAGATTCATTGACGTTGCTTGACGCCATGGGGAACCGGTAATTTCCAATGCTGCCCAAATCTACCTGCCTAGTTTTTTCGGTGACAGTCGTTACTGCAGGGTGAACATGAAGCGTGATATTGTTGCCTTCATCAATCTGAGGTGTGACATCAAGCGCAATGCCGGAGAAAAACGGGGTCATTGTGATGTTGGGTAACGTGGTGGCAGAGGACGTCGTCGTTGTACCTGCCGTCGTTGATCCACCCGACACACCTGTCACAAAATAATCGTCCGTCCCCACTTTAAGCACGGCTTTTTGATTATTCAGAGTTGCAATGCGTGGACTCGAAAGAATCTGCACGTCACCACGTGTTTCCAGAAAACCGAGAACAGCCTGAAAACCATCCGTGGCAAACGCCAAACCAAACAATCCAGTTCCAGCATTAGGAAGCGAAACACCCGAAGTCGATGTACTGGCCGTAAAACCAGGAAGATTAGACTGAACGCCACCGATCAAAGTGTTGCTGGTCGAGTTACCACTCATCACACCCATCGCACCGGTTGAGCCTCCACCATTCTTCAAAGCAGACCAATCAATGCCGCTTTGAAAGCCATCACTCAATTCCACCTCGACAATTTTGGCTTCCAGCATCACTTGCCGCTCAACAGAAATCTGCGCCGCCTTCAGGAATTTTTCTACCTGGCGCAATTCATCAGGCATGGCACGCACGGCCATGATGCCCGCCTGTGGACTGGTGATGACATTACGACCTCCACCACTGCCCACCAAACCTTGCACAGCCCCTGAAAGCTCCGCCCAAAAATCGGTTTTGGAAGTGGTCGAAACCCGGCTACTTTCAGACTGGGCACTGGTACTTGACGCCGGTGCAGGAGTCGAAGTCGTGCTTCCTGAGTTCGGGGACTGCATTGCCGCACCAGACGAAACGCGTAACTCACTAACACCCTCGCGCTGGGAGTGTGGGTAGTTGATTGTGAAAATACGGGTCTGCAATGTCGGCGCATAAATGGTGATCCGGCGTCCCTCCATCTTGAAGTCATAGCCATAAACATCACGGATGGATTCCAGCGCTTCCAGAACCGTGACGCCACGCAAAGTGACAGACAGCGTACCTGTCACATCAGGATGCATCAACATGCTGTAGCGCGTATCCGCCACAATCGCCAAAAACACTTCGCGTGCCTGGGCATTGTTCACCAATAGATCCAACTTGGGCTCAGGCGCCAGTGGTACGGCTGGCGGAGCTGGCTCAGCCAACGCATCACTGATGCGTGAAGGTACCGCAACTGGTTTGGGGGAAGCCGCTTGTGGCAAATCTGCACGAAGCGTATCCCCCACACTTGGCGTACGTATTGACCGGTCAGCACAACCCACAAGCAAACCTGCGCCTAACACAACGCATGCGCCAGATATGACCAAGGATCGCACATGCAAGGCTTGTCCCAACTTTGTGCGTGGAAAAACTTCAATCATGTTGGAATATTTTCGAGTCATGGGGATAGACATCATGGTTGAATTGAAAGGCAAGTTGCAGCTGTGGACGATGTTGTGGAAGCTCGGGGAGCGCAAGTGGGCTTAACAGCAGTCGAAACGTTTCGGCGTTGAATTCCTGAGAACTGAGGAACCTTGCGCACAACACCGCCTTCGCGTAGCCACACTTCAGTTTCAGTGATACGTTCAATCGTTGCAGATCCAAATTTTTCTCCCTGCGCGTAAAGACGTGTTCCCAAAACCAAAAAAGATTTCCCGTTGCGAACAACAATGGCCATTGAACTGGACTGAGCAATGGTGGAGCTACCTCCTGGAGACCCTCGATCATGTCTGGCATCGACTGGAGGAACTGTTGGATCGCGCAAACTCTGCGCTTGTATCTGCCCCAACGAAGTGATGAGCAAAACAGACAGGATGACGACTATTTGCCGCCCAAGCTTCGTCATGATGGCACACCAAGCAAAAAAAGTTGAAGCGTTAGCTCGGGAGGCAATTTTTCGCTCTTCAACTTCATGGAGCCCCAGCGAACATGAGGCAAGGCTTTTTCAAGCGTTTGTACATATCGCACCAGTTCGGGATAAGGACCTGACACCGTCAACTCCACCCCCTGACGAGTAATGCCTGTGCCAGCAGCAGGTGCAGCAGTCGTTTGAGCCGGTTTAGCCACTGCCCCCTCGGGGGCAGTAACGGTGGTTCGAACTAACGTCAACCCTTCATAACGATTCAGAAAATGAACCAGAACTTGTGTCAATGGCGTACTTTCAGCAGTTGCTGGCAGCACTTCCTTGATATTTTTATTCACATCTTCAAGACGTGCTTTGACCGCGACGACCTCATCACGCAACGCCTTGGACCCATCCATGGGCTGACCATATATCTTTAGCTCTTCACGAGCGCGCTGCAAGTCAGCAGTTTGTTTTTCAAATCGCTGCGTCAACTGTTTATGCGCTGTTTGTACTGGGGACAACCAATATGCATCAGCCAAAGCCAAGCAACAGGCAATAACGGATAAGAACAAAAATATGCGCTCACGCAAACTCAATGCGTTAATGCGGGCAGACTGTGTTTCCCACCAAAGCTTCATGGTTTCCCCTGCGCACTGGCAACCGGTTTTGCCACTGCATTAAGCAGACTGAACGCCCACATTGGACGCGGCGCAACCGATGCAGAAGAGGCCGCTACGGGCATCGCACCTGACTCCGGTGCAGTTACATTTTGAACCTTGATGGTTGAAAGTTTCTGATCTTTCAACAAAGGACTGGCCGCCAACTTGCGCACCCATTCGTTGAGTGCGGCTGGGTCAAGGGTCAAGCCACTCACTTCCAACTGATTTTCGTCAGCCTTCACCCCGGTTATCCATACTTGCGCAGGAATACTCTGCGCTACCAACTGCAAACGTGCTGAATGCCCCCAGCCAGACTTGAACAAACCCTGTTGCAACTCGGCGAGCATTTCTTCACGTTGTTGCAACTCGGCGCGCAAGCCTTGCAATTCTTGCGTCAGGGCCGTTTCTGCTGAACCCGTACCGGCCTTGCCTTGTTTGATCGCTGACTCCAGCCCTTCCAATTCGCTGGCCTGCAAAGCCAGTGTTTTCTTGTACCCTTCACTTGCCATATTCAGGGTCCTAACTGAATAAGCCAGCAAACAACCACCAACCACAACAAAAACAGCCAGTGCCTGCGCCAGGGTTTGAGCCGAAAAGTAACGCTTTTGCGTCAACAGAATCGGCGTACAGAGATTGATTTGCTGGGGCATGTTGTCGAATGGAATGCAAGTAGTTTAAAAAATCAAAGCTTGCGATTTTCGGTTCGCATCAAAACACCGAGCAGTGGCAGGCACAGTGCCCGGTCCGCTGCAACTCCATTTTCAAAACCAGGAAACAGCGCATTGACATTCATGGGCAATACAGACTGCCCGAGTTGCACGGCGAGCCACGTGGCCAACTCTTCACTACGCTCACCCGCGTAAACACGTACAACTTCCAGCGGCATACTTGACCAAGACCTGCTCCATACATCCAGCGAACGCTGCACCTCCACCACGAAGCGCTGGGCTTTTTCCTCATCAACAGAACTTACACCGACATTCGGGGCAGTAGCAACCTGCCGGGTATCAGAGTAGTCATTGCCATAGGACACGCCCCCCACGCTGTAGTCCGGCACATACTCATCCACAGGCAAGAACGAACTGGCAACATCAGCAGCCCCTTCGAGCGGAACGCTATCGCCCCCCCATGATGCCGTTAAAAATCCCGATGGCAGGTCAAAGCGTCTCGTATAAAACAACTCTTCGTTGGCGCTAATCGTCAGCACCACTTGGTGCCCATCCAGCAAGATCAATGCAGCATCCGCACGGTCTGCACGTCCAGCCACCTTGGCCAAGGCGCTTTGCAGGTTGCGTTGTGCGGTTTCCTGAATATCAATTACGGACACCGTCCAATTCATCGCATCACCGAGCTCATGCACCCCGCGCACCACTGCGTTAGTGGCCGCCACAACAAAGAGATGTGCCGTCCCTTTTTGCTTGCCGTCTCCCACGCGCATCACATCCAACGTGACATCGTCCACATGGGAATCGATCATCTCCTTGATCTGGTAACGAGCGGCTGAACGCAATTCTTCGGGCGCGACGGCTGGTGCATCAATCTGCAACAACTGGTATTGCTCAGGCAACAACATCACTTGCGCGCCCAGCCCTTTCAAACCCAAATCCTGCAAGCGGTGGGCAAACTCTGCCAAGCTGTCTGCGCCTTGGTGTGCCACACCTGATTTGAGGACCTCATGCAATCCATCAGCTTGTGACCGGGCGAGCACATAGGCCAGGGTTTGGCCAGACCAGGAAACGATCAGTTGATCACTTGAACCTTGACGTTTCCAGGGCCAACGCATGGTCAAAATTGCTCCAAAAACAAGAGATTGAAAATGTAAGTTGATGTTTCAAACATGGCATGAAGGATACACGGGATATCTCGCTCTTATTTTAATAGCTGGCTACGCAAGTAACACGGGGGCTAGCGCCTTATTTTATATATAGCTCAAGCGCTATCTCACCGCTCCATCGTAGCCGACAGGCTTCGCTCAATATAACCCACGCTACCCACAGCTCCCCCGGAAGATGCTACTGACGTGAACTGAAAAATGGTGACCGTCGCACCAGCCTCGATATAAGCCTGCGAAGTGCAATTGATCACTATGGTAAAACCATCAATCGGCGTTGGTGGCGCAGCCACAGGAGAGGCGCACAGTCCCGGCACAGCCGGTATGGCGACCACAGCCCACTCCAGACCAGCGCGCGCCGCCCAGTAAGCCCGCGAACCCTGCACGTCCTGCGCCGAGGTGAGCTGTTGAGCATTGGAAAAAGTCAGCATGAATCCGCCAAGCGCCGCCAACACCACCACCAGAAAAATAGCGGCTATGGCGGCGAACCCTCTCTGAACCGAATGGCAGTGCTTCATGGCGTGTTGTCCACATGAACTTCGTGATAAAGGTTCACTGATTCGCCCGTGTCCGTGAACGTCATATTCAACTGAACGAGGGCATTGCGCTGTAAATCAGTGCCGTTATAAACAAAGTTACAGGCGCTCACGTTGTTGGCCAGCACAGCTCCTGCGGCAGGGCACGCCGCAGCTACAGGCTGAAGATTTCTGACCGTTCGGCGTAATTGACCACCATTGCAAACATAAGAAACAATCTGCTCTGCGCCGGGAACTACATGAAAGCGATTGCTGCCCGACTCCATGGGAAACAGCGTGCCAACGGCGGGAAGTGGGATCGGAATGGTGGTTTCTATAGGGGCGACTGTCTCTGCAAATGGTGCTGCACCGCCGACCACGGCGGTATTGGTACCACTGTAAGCGTCAACCCCACCAACACCGGGAATGCCCAGGTTGTAAACCACGATCACATCGCCTGGAGCAATGCGCTGGTCCAGTGGCAGAGCGATATTGCTGCCCAACATATTGAAACTGGTGACGGCGACCGTAAAGCTCAAAGCGCCTGCGCCTGCAGCCCGGTAACGCCCACCCGTCTTGGTGGGGATGAATTCAACGCATTGGTTATTTGCAGCTGCAGGGGCAATTGACTGGCGAATGCTGTTGGGCAGCGCCTTTCGGATGTCGCGCGCCATGCGGCGCACTGCCGTGTCGGCCACATCGGTCAGGGCCGCTCGCCGACCACTGGCAATGTAAGCGTCAATCGGGCTTTTCATGAAGACCGACACCATGCCCCCGATCACGCCCATGATGACGATCACCATGATCAATTCGATCAGAGTAAATCCACGCTGACAAGTATTTCCACGCATGGCTAGTAGTTTCCCCGGAAACCCGTCATGGTGACGCTTTCAGTCCCTCGACTAACGGTGACAGTCACACTTTTCACAGGAATGACGCCCAATGTTGCTGCGGCCACCGCCACTTGAACCCGGTAGCCATACAACTCAGCAGGCAGTCCCAAAAAGATGGGGCCAGCCAGAGACAGTGTTTCGTTCTTTCCGTCGTAGTCGTCCACGTCATCATAGGTATCGCGTCCAGACTCCACGGTGTTCGCGCCACATGTCGGTGGGTTAGTGCCAGCATTGACCGTGTCGGGGTCGCAGAAGGACTTCAGCAAAATCTCTTCCAAAATGGAATCCGCCAACGCCACAGCCTGCTTGCGCACCATGGGGTCGGCACTGGATGCGACCACCGTGTTCATGACCGAAAGAATACCTGCCAGCCCGGCAGCTACCATCACAATAAAGATGATGAGCTCAATCAGCGTGAAGCCGTGGTGTTTTGATTTAGTCATGGACATAGCCTGTGACAGCTTCAATCGTCACCGTCCTGGAAATAGAACCGCTGGCAGTCGCAACCTGAACTGTCAGAGACGCTGCAACCGGTTGACCAAGTCCATCAAAGTTCAAGAAAACTGGATTGGTACTGTACGACACACCGGGCCTGGCATTGATGCAGCCTTGCGGCCCGGTCGGTCCGCCTGCGCAGCTATTATTCGGACCAACCAAAGAGGTATTGCAAATATTGATAGCAGCGTTAGAAGCGATAGTAAGTCTGGCAGAAGCTGGTGCCGGTGCAGAAAATGTCACACATACCGTACGCCGCTGCGCAATCGCAGTCTTTTGCGCGTACCTTAAAAGCGCGAGCGTCTCATCATGAAATCCCCGTGCATCAAAGTCAACTCTGTTGAAAATGCGCGGCGCGGCCACAACAGCCAACACGCCGAGCATGACGATCACCATGATCAGCTCGATCAAGGTAAAGCCTCGCGCACGCAGCCTCATGCCAACACCTTGGCTGCTCAAAAAGTAACGCCGACAGAAGACATCAAACAACATGGACAATGAACCACTCGCTATATATTCAATAGCTGTTTACGCAATATTTACGGGGGCTACAGCCTGATTTAATAAAAATTACCCGGCACTTTTGACATTTCCACCCTAACCACCTGATCAAATTCGAAACCATTCGGAGCTGCGCCTGTCAATCATAATGCCTGGCTACTCCCGCCGCCCCTGCCATCACCCCCAAATATGCACACGACTTCTGAAATCGCCATTGAAGAGCGCGCTGTACCAACGGCGTCCAATTGGCCTGTAGCGGTACTCGGGTTGATGATGTTCCTGGTGCCTGCCGTCGGCGCGACCACTGAACTGCTGTTGCAAGACACACTGAAATCCGCCATGGTGGCCTTTGGGGTACTGGGTGCGGCATTGCTGTTTTTCTGGCAGCAACGCCAGCGCACCGAGCCCCTGCTGTGGCATGGCCTGGTCGCTTTGCCACTGACACTCATGCTCTACGCACTGGCCAGCATGGCGTGGTCGCACACCTATCTGGCAGCGGTAGAAGCCATTCGCTGGTTTGTGCTGACCCTGCTCTTGTGGCTGGGCCTGAACACCTTGAACCGCAACAACCTGCCGACGCTGGTCTGGGGCATTCATGTTGGTGCGGTGATAGCGTCCATTTGGGCTGCACTACAGTTTTGGCTTGATTTCAGACTTTTTCCGCAAGGCCCCCAGCCAGCATCTACCTTTTACAACCGCAATTTCTTTGCCGAATATGCTGTATTTGCGTTACCTTTTTCGGTGGGACTTCTAGCCAACCTACGCCCAACGCGCTGGCTGGGCTGGATGGCGCTCTCCGTCGCAGTTAATGTTGTGGTCATCATGATGACAGGCACTCGTTCGGCCCTGGCGGCACTAATGATGTTGAGCGCGGTTTTCCCCATAATTCTGGTCAGGTACCGTCAACAACTATCATTTATTCAATGGAGCAGGTTCAACAAGGGGGTGGTCGCTTTCACTCTGATAGCTGGCATCGGAATAATGGGGTCAGTGCCCAGCGAGAACCCCCAAGTCATCAAGGAAAAAACCGGAATCACCGCGCTAGAACGCAGTTTTCTGCGTACGGCCTCCATGGTGGTCAGCAAGGAATACACCGAAGGCTCATTCTCCATTCGATCGGTCATGTGGAAAGCCACTGCCCGCATGATGATGGCGAACCCGCTAACAGGTGTGGGGGCGGGGGCTTGGGAAGTCAATATTCCGCTCTACCAGCGCACAGACACCATGCTGGAGACCGACTACTACGCGCACAACGAGTTTTTACAACTACTCAGTGAATATGGTGTGCTGGTGGGCGGCATGGTGCTGGCCTTCTTGTGGGCGTATTTGCTCAAGTCTGCTGGTACCACCTGGCGGCTGCATGGCACAGACAAAAAAGAAGGGCCTGTGCGCGCCTTCACATTGACCAGCCTGCTGGCCCTGATGATCGTGAGCAACGCTGGCTTCCCATGGCACCTGGCGGGTTGCGGGGCCTTGTTGGCACTGTGCCTGGCGATTCTGGCAGGCTCAGATGCGCGTCTTGGACTTCTGCACCGTTTTTATACAGTTGAATTACGTTGGCGACCCACCTATTCCCTGGCAGGGCTCATCTTGCTGATGAGTAGCACTGCGCTCGCGTTTTACATCACCTATCAGGCCATGAAAGTCGAACACAAAATCATGCATGCGCTCCAACTCTCAGCCATCATTTCAAGACCCGATCCCTCCAAAGCCAATGCATCAGAAACAGCCAAAGTACAAATTTTGCAAGAGACTCGTGAAGCTATCGCCATCAATCCCCATTACCGCAAACTGACGGCCATGGTTGCTGAACCGCTGTCGGCCACAGGCGACTGGGCAAACGCCGTCTGGGTTCTGGAATCCGTCGCGGCCTCTCGACCCAACGTAGCAGCCATTTGGACCGCATTGGCTGTGGGTTACTCGCAACTGAAGCAGCACGATCAGGCCTACCAAGCCTTGCAGCAGGTACAGCGACTCAAACCAGAGGCCCTAGGTACGAAATCACTTAGAGTTAGCTTGCTCAGCAATTCCGGGCAATACAAAGAAGCCACTGACCTGCTGATTACGTATTACGACCTAGGGCAATATGACTATGAGATGGTCCAAACCGGCTACGCCATCGGCCTCAAAACGCATAATTGGCCCTTGGCGATTCGTTCACTGACTTTGCGCAATGTCACTTGGCCTGAACAAGCGGCCGACGGTTATTTCAGATTGGGCAAGGTCTATGCCGATCCGGCCTTGCACGATGATGCCAAAGCGCTGGCCGCTTTCCAGTCGGGATTAGCCACGGTTCCGCCTGAGCAGAAAGAGAATTACCGCAGTCAAGTACCCTTGCACTACCGTGCAAAGATGTAAAAAAGCCGCCTCAAAAGGGCGGCTTGATCATAGAAAACCGGAGAGAAATTAATTAATCAAGAAGGCTGAGAAGGCTGCCGTCACATTGGGCGTTACGGTCGTATTGGCCACCTCGCAAGTTGGTGCGGTTCCTGAAATTTGGTAGCCAGTAGGCAAACCACCCTGCAAGCCCGTTCCAACATTGGTACACCCAGTCGCATCAGCCTTCACTTGATAAGTCACGGGATTTCCGGAACTGATGCTTCTTGCCGCGTAATTGATGGTGGAACCGGAAGACAAAGCTCCCGCCACTCCATTCGTTGCAGCTGCGACCGCATCCCCCTTCAAGTCTACAAATTTTGGCAACGCCACAGCGGCCAGCACGCCCAAAATGACGATAACCATGACCAGCTCAATCAATGTAAAACCACGTTGCACTTGTTTCATGCTGTCCACCTTTTAAAAAAAACTTCAGTTCAATATCTATTTTCACACCAGGCTCTTTATTAACCATGTTGTAAACATGCAAATTCTAGTCTATCAATGTCTGGCTGTGGATGAAGTTTGCGGTGCAAGTACCTGCTAATTCAACGCTTGACCTTGCCAAACATAGGTTTCCTTGGCCGAAAGTTGCAAAGGCCCAGATGCCGCCGTGACCCGAAACCAAAGCATGGCGTCCCCGCTGGGGTTGTCAAACCCTTGGTCGTAGATAGGCGTGTAGCCCACGCATGAACAGTTGGTGTCAAAGATCCACGTCCCTGCAGTCGCCGCCTCGGCGGAGGACCGGCGCATTTCACCAACATAGTTTGCCGGTTGCCGTTGCAGTAGTTCAAAAGGATTTCGTTGTGTCACGACCACATTCGAACCGGCAGCTGCCACGTTTTTGTGCAGGTAGTCGATCACAAAAGCTGTACGCAAGGCTCCGAGCGTGGATTTAACGGTTGCCAGTTCACTCTGTGCCTGCATCACGCGCATTTGACGGCCCGATACCAGTACCAGTACCACGATCACCCCCGCCACCAGTGACCACTCCGTCAGGCGGCTCCAGGTCGGCACTTCTTTGGGAGCTGACCTGTTGATAGCCAAGACTAGCCTCCGCCCTTGCCCATGGCGGCCCCACCCAGGTTCCACAGTGGCAAGAAAACACCGAGCGCGAGCAACAGAACCAGCACACCAATTACAGCCAGCAATATCGGCTCAATGGCCGCCGAGAGGCCTTTGATGCTGTAGTCGGTTTCGCGTTCGTACATGTCGGCTATTTCAAACAACAGTGAATCGAGCTCGCCGGTTTCCTCACCCACCGAAATCATCTGCAACACCACGGGCGTAAAGACGCCGGTCGCGGCAGCGCAGCGCGAAATACTCTCACCGCGCTCAATGCCGTCGCGCATTTGCTCGATGCGGCTACCAATAAAAGCGTTATCCACGGTTTGCGCAACGACGGTAAGAGCCTGAACCAGCGGCACACCGCTCTGGCTGGACAAGGCAAAGCTGCGGGCAAAACGAGCCAGAGTCGCTTTCAAAACAATGTCACCCACAATGGGCAGCTTGAGCTTGCGGGAGTCCCAACGGTAGCGCCCTTTGGGCGTGCGTATGTAACCACGTATCAGCACGGTCGCTCCGATGACACCTGCAATCATTAATGGCCACCAGGCCAGCATCCAGGCAGAAAAAGCCAGCAACCCACGCGTGATGATGGGTAGCTCAGCATGGAAGTCGGCAAAGACTTTGGCAAACACCGGAATCACAAAAATATTGAGAATCACCACAGCGACGGCCATGGCGATCATCACAAAAATGGGATAACGCATGGCTTGCTTGATGCGCTCGCGCACATCGCGCTCAAACTCCATGTGCTCATTCAAGCGCAAAAACACTTCGGTCAGCTTGCCAGTCATTTCGCCGACTTTCATCATCGAAATATAAAACGCACCGAACACATCCATATGGCGCGCCATGGCTGCTGACAATTCACGGCCCTGGTCCAGGCTGGAGCGAATATCTTTGAGCAAGTCCACCATGGCAGGTTTGGTGGCCGAAGCCTCTAGCCCGGCAAAGGCCCGCAAGATGGGCACACCTGCTTTGTTGAGCGTGTACATCTGCCGCGAAAAAAGCAGAATGTCATCAACTACAACTGGCTTGCGATTCATTCGCGCTATCCAGTTATCTGCCTTGTTATTTGTAGGAGCCACCGCAAGGGCGATGTGAACGGGTGCCACACCAATTGACATCAATTGGTCAGCCACGCCGCCTTCAGTCATGGCATCAAGTTGCCCCTGAACCGCTTCGCCACGGGCATTGCGCCCACGCCATGCATAAACTGCCATTGGGTTTAATCCTGCTCGTCCACGTCAAAACCAATGCGCAGACCTTCAGCCAGAGAGGTTTTTCCTTGGCGTACCAATTGCAAGACATGGTGGGCCATGGTGTGCCCCTTCATGCGTTCTCGCGCCAAAGTCATGAAAGCAGCCGGGTCCGAACGGGAGGCCGCTTGGGTAAGTGTGGCGTCCATCTCGAGCAATTCATACACCCCTTGCCGCCCCGAATAACCTGTGCCATTGCATGACGAGCAACCACGCCCGCGCTTTGCAGTTACTGTCTCTCCATCATTAATCATGGCAGACAACCAGGATTGCTCTTGCAGGCTGGGCTCATGGAGATCGGCACACTCCACGCAGTTAAGTCGAACCAGCCGCTGTGCGATCACCGCCTGCAAAGAGGTTGCAACCATGAATGGCGGTACGCCCATGTCGAGCAGTCGGAACGGTGTGCTGATGGCGTCTCGGGTGTGCAAGGTTGACAGTACGAGATGCCCTGTAATAGCGGCGCGAAGGCCAATCTCAGCGGTTTCTGCATCACGCATTTCGCCGACCAGAATCACATCCGGATCTTGCCGCAGACAGGCGCGCAACACACGGGCAAAAGTGAGTTCAATCTTGTCATTGACCTGCACCTGGGTAATGCTTGGCAGACGGTACTCCACCGGGTCTTCCACGGTAATGACCTTGAGTTCGGCCGCATTGATTTCCGCCAGCGCGGCGTAAAGCGTCGTTGTTTTACCAGAACCCGTTGGCCCTGTGACCAACACCAGCCCAGCGCTGCGCCCCAGCACTTCGCGAAAACGCTTAAGCATGTCAGCGGGCATGCCAATATTGTCAAGCCGCTTCATGCCTGCACCCTGATTGAGCAAGCGCATGACGGCTGATTCACCATAGGTGGTGGGCAAAGTAGACAAACGAACATCAATGGTGTGTTCTTTCAGGCGCACACTGAAACGTCCATCTTGCGGTAGTCGTTTCTCTGAGATATCAAGCCCTGCCATCAGCTTGAGACGCTGAGCCAGCGCGCCACCAATCCGTTTGTCCGCCATTGTCTGGGTTTGCAAAACACCATCCACGCGAACCCGAATTTGCAGACCTGATTCTTGTGGCTCAATATGCACATCCGATGCACCCACTTGCATCGCATCCTCAAACAGGGATTGCAACAGCCGCACCACTGGTGCACCTTCAAGTCCGACTGAAGCCGTCAATTCTCCGAAGTCAACGGCATCGCCCAGATCTTTTTCAAGTGCCCGAGCAAGGCCGCTGATCTCTTCGGTACGGCGATAAAGTCGATCAAACGCCAGAGCCAATTGGGTTTCAGGCACCGCAGCAATGGCGATGTTGCGTTTGAGCAGGCGCGTCAGTTCATCAAAAGCGAATAAATCCAGAGGGTCGGCCAGAGCGACCAACAAAGTGTCGCCCTTGTCTTCCAGCGCCAGGGCTCGAAAACGACGTGCAGCAGACTCGGGCAATAGTCTGACGACATCTGCACGAAAAGGAAAAGTTTTTAGATTGACAAACGGTATGCGCAATTGCCGCGCCAAACCGTTTGCCAAGAGCTCTTCTGTAATGATGCCGGTTTCAATAAGCAAACGGCCAACTTTTTTGCCGGTTTGCCGCTGTAGTTCTAGCGTTTGCTGCAGTTGCTCTTGCGAAATTAGACGCTGCTGAACAAGCACGTCGCCTAACCGAAGTTTTTCGGGACGCCCTACAGTAGAAGATGGGCTAGTCAGAACGGGAGAGGCTAAAGTTGCCATTTTGACGGACCACTCCTTACGCTAAAGAGTCTAGTGTAAATGACGAGGTTTACGCCCACCACCATGCCCCACGCCGCCGTGACCACCACCCGAGCCCCGAGGAGGTTTTCCGAGTTGGAGTGAGTTCACCAAATCGTCAAAACGCTGGCCGAATAACTTGTCAATTTCAGACACAACACCACCTAACTCAGCCCCATCGAAATGGCGCTCCATCATGTTCACGACGTCCTGCACCAGCAAATCACGTTGCACTTGCATGATGGCGGCAGGATCTGGCCCTACAAAGAGCATCAGAAAGTCATCACGCGATTCGACATCTGACTCTTCATCTTCATCATCGAACTCGGCATCGTAAAAGGTGACTTCGATGGCCGCACCTGCTTGCGCCAAGTCATTAAGATTCATACATACCTCATCCAGCACCTGACGAAAATCATCGGCACCAGAAACCGTCCAACACATTTGCAACAAATGTTCCTGCAGGTCAAACTTGATGCCAGGCTCATCTTCATAAGAACTACCAGCCGCATCAGACAACGACCGTGCACCGGCATATTTCCACAATGGCTTNAGAGCTTCTTGCAACTGCTCATACACAACATCGGCGCGCAAGGCCACTTGNCCATGAACATGAATCTCAAAGGGAGCGTTATAACGTGTCATGGTTTTAGGAGTATTGATGTGGTGCCCGAGGCCGGACTCGAACCGGCAACTCCTAACGGAGGACAGATTTTAAGTCTGCTGTGTAAACCATTCCACCACTCGGGCACGTCGTCCTATTGTGATGCAAAAAGGCTCCATCAGATTACCTGAAGAAGCCTTGAAGATCAGTTTTAGCCGATATATCTTGGAGGCGCGACCCAGAGTCGAACTGGGCTAGACGGATTTGCAATCCGTTGCATAACCGATTTGCTATCGCGCCAACTTTTCTTACAAAAAAGGGAAGCACACGCTTCCCTTTTGAATTTGGAGCGGGAAAAGAGTCTCGAACTCTCGACCTCAACCTTGGCAAGGTTGCGCTCTACCAACTGAGCTATTCCCGCTTATATACAAAACGTCTGCTCCATCTTTTAAATGGAGCGGGAGAAGAGTCTCGAACTCTCGACCTCAACCTTGGCAAGGTTGCGCTCTACCAACTGAGCTACTCCCGCGTTGCAAGCCTTAAATTATAAGGTGTTTTTTGATGGTATTTTCAAAAAATGAATAAATTCACTCAATGTTTTATAGATCCTAGCGATGCTGCAGCAGGAGCAGCAACTTCCGCCGTAGCGACCACAGCCAGCTCTTCTTCTGGCAAAGGCGTTGGCATTCTTTCCAGAGCAATTTCCAACACCTTATCAATCCAACGAACAGGAACTATCTCAAGACCGTTTTTCACATTCTCGGGGATATCCTGCAGATCCTTTGCATTTTCTTCAGGAATTAACACTGTCTTGATACCGCCACGTAAAGCAGCAAGCAGTTTTTCTTTCAAACCACCAATTGCGGTCACCTCGCCACGCAAAGTTATTTCACCGGTCATAGCAACATCGCCACGCACAGGGATACCCGTCATTGCAGAAACAAAAGCGGTCGTCATCGCGGCACCTGCGCTTGGACCATCTTTAGGTGTAGCACCGTCAGGTACATGGATATGGATGTCTTTCTTTTCAAAAAACTCATCCTTGATACCCAACCTACGCGAACGACTACGTACCACAGTGCGTGCGGCTTCAACAGACTCTTTCATTACATCGCCCAGCGAGCCGGTGCGAGTGATCACCCCTTTACCAGGCATCATGGCAGCCTCGATGGTTAGCAGGTCACCGCCTACCTCTGTCCATGCCAAGCCGACAACCTGACCCACTTGGTTTTGCTGCTCAGCACGACCATAGGAGTACTTGCGAACCCCCAGGAAGTCATTGAGGTTGTCTACGGTCACCTTGACTTGCGGCACCATCTTCTTGAGCTGCAAACCCTTCACCACTTTGCGGCAAATCTTGGAGAGTTCACGCTCAAGCGACCGTACTCCGGCTTCACGGGTGTAGTACCGGACAATGTCACGAATGGCTTCATTACTAACCAGCAGTTCTTCTTCCTTGACACCATTATTTGTCAGTTGTTTGGGCAAAAGATATTTGATAGCAATACTGGTTTTTTCATCTTCGGTGTAGCCGGACAAACGAATCACTTCCATTCGGTCCAACAAGGCCGGAGGAATGTTCATCGAATTTGAAGTTGCCACGAACATCACATCACTTAAATCGAAGTCAACTTCAACGTAGTGATCGCCAAACTTGTGGTTTTGTTCGGGATCGAGCACTTCTAATAATGCACTCGATGGGTCGCCACGAAAGTCTGTTCCAAGCTTATCGATTTCATCCAACAAAAACAGCGGATTGCGTGTACCTACCTTGGAAAGATTTTGAAGTACTTTCCCCGGCATCGCGCCAATGTATGTACGACGATGCCCACGAATTTCAGCTTCGTCTCGCATTCCACCCAGTGCCATGCGAATGTACTTTCGCCCCGTAGCTTTGGCTACGGATTGACCCAAAGATGTTTTACCCACGCCAGGAGGGCCAACCAGACACAGAAT
>JGI24142J45722_1000609_pt1 | contig 19586 bp, 15 predicted proteins | sample BarGraIncu00431A_FD_45722 | JGI IMG/M metagenome (IMG submission 45722) | reverse complement strand
GAAGCAGGGTCGGGGGCTGTCTGGGCTGAGAAGAATGATCCACGGGTAACCAGTCTCGGCACCTTTCTCAGGAATTCCCGGGTGGACGAAATCCCGCAGCTCTTTAACGTACTGAAAGGTGAAATGAGCTTCATAGGGCCGCGTCCCGAGCGTCCCGAATTTGTTGAGAAGCTCAAAGAGGTCATACCCTACTATCTGAAGCGGCACTCCATCAAGCCCGGGCTGACCGGCTGGGCCCAGGTCCGCTACCCCTACGGGGCCTCGGTGGAGGATGCCGTGGAGAAGCTGCGCTACGACCTGTACTACATCAAAAACATCAGCTCCTTTCTGGATACACTGATCTTCTTCGAAACCATCAAGGTTATCCTGTTTGGCCGCGGCGTGCGGTAGCAACATTACATTGTCTTTGAGAGGGTGAAACATATGAACATTAGGCTTATGATACCAGCCATTGCGCTGGCGCTGGCACTTCCCATGACCTCGTATGCCGGAGACTATGTCATCGGAGAAGGCGACGCCCTTGATATCGCGGTTTGGGGTGTGAAAGAATTGTCAGTCCCTGTCAAGGTTCGGCCGGATGGCAAAATCACCGTCCCAGGGCTTGGGGACGTGGCCGCGAGCGGGAAAACGCCGGCTGCCTTGCAGGCCTCTTTGACCACGAAGTTGAAGGAACTGGTGAAAAATCCGATTGTCACTGTAGCCGTCACGGGAATCACCAATAACAAGGTGTACATCTTTGGCGGCGGGGTGAAATCGGGTGTTTTCGAGCTGCTGCAGCGCTCGACGCTGCTGCAGGTGCTCTGCACCTTTGGCGAGATAAAGTCCGCCGACCTCAAGATGGCTTACCTGCTTCGAGACGGCAAGAGAATCAAGCAGGATTTTCAGGCTCTCATCGTCAACGGCGACACGAGCGGCGACATACTGCTCGAGGCCGGCGACTCGATTTTCATACCCCTGCAGCTCAACAAGAGTATTTATGTCCTGGGCGGAGTCAACCTCCCCAAGGCGATAGAGTACCGCGACGGCATGACAATCATGGAGGCGATACTCGAGTCGGGAGGCTTCACCAAGTTCGCCAAACAAAACGACACCCAGATTCGCAGAAAGGAAGCCGGAGCCGAAGTGTCGATCACGGTCAAGGCGAAAGATATCATCCAGGACGGGAACATGACGCAGAATGCCAAGCTGAAGCCCGGCGATTATATCATCGTAAAAGAAAGCATCTTTTAATTCCTATTCCGGATAGACCTGGAGAACTTGAGAATGGCAAGTAACGAATTCGACTACAAGAAGTATCTGGACCTGGCCAAGAAGAACAAAACGCTGAGCATCGTGACCGCACTGGCTATCATGACGATCGTGACGGTGGTCAGCTACCTCATCCCGAATAAGTACGAGGCGAGCAGTACCGTATTCATCGAGAAGAGCGTCATCTCCGAATTGTTGAAGGGACTTACCTTCACCCCTTCGGCTGAGGACAAGATAAAGGTGCTCTCGTATGCTCTCAACAGCCGGACTCTCATTACCAAGGTCATCGATGAACTGGACCTCAAGAAGGGGGGCGAAGCGGATCAGGAGGGATTGATTAAAAAGCTGCAGGACAGCACGGAGATAAAGATCAAGGACAAGGAGGGACTTTTCGTCATAGCCTTCCGTGACAAGAACCCCAAGGTCGCCCGCGATTATGTAAATGCCCTGGTGCGCCGCTACATCGATGAAAACACCTCCAGCAAGAGAGAGGAGTCCTACGGGGCCACCAAATTCGTGTCCGAACAGTTGAGCACTTTCAAGGCAAAACTCGACAAGTCGGAGAGCGCGGTCAACGCCTTTAAAAGCGGACAGGGTGCGGCAGCCAGCATGGACCCCTCCCTGGTGCTGAAGGATATCAACGATTCGCAGCAGCGCCTGGATGATGTAAGGATACGGCGCGCCCAGTTGGAAACGGCGCTGGCCGGTCTTGGCAAGGCCAATTCGATCCAGTCGAATCTACCGGCGCTACAGAAGAGGCTTGAGGAATTGCAGCTGCAGTACACTGACAACTATCCGGAGATCCAAAAAATTAAAGAGGACATCCGGGCTACGGGTGAACAGGTCAAGAGCGGTAAGGGGGTGGTCAGACGCGACGATTCTCCCGAGTATGGCAAGCTTGCCTCCGAACTGAGGGCGCTGCGTCAAGCCGAGAGCAACCTGAGCAGTAATATTGCACGGAATCGCAATCTGCTGCAGAGTATCCCCGCAGCCAGGGCAACTCTGGAAAACCTGGAACGCGAGAAGGGCGCACAGAAGGCGCTCTACGAGTCGATGCTGTCTCGTGAAGGTCAATCCGAAGTTTCCAAGCAGATGGAAGTGCAGGACAAATCGACTGTCTTTCGGGTTGTCGACCCGGCCGTACTTCCCTTTATTCCCGTCAGTCCCAACCGGGTGAGAATCATCCTGATGGGTATCCTGGGCGGACTCGTCGGTGGTCTGGGAATCGTCATGTTGAAAGACCAGCTGGATCATTCGGTGAAAAGCCTGGATATGGCCAGGCAGCTCGGCATGCCAGTCCTGGCCGTCATTCCCAGGATTGAGGATCCGCTCAAGCTCGTATTGCAGTCCAAGCGCGACCGCAGGTTATATCTGGCCGCCAGTGTCTATTTTTTACTGATCGTCATCGTGCTTGTGACTGAACTTGCGGGCGCCGAATTGATGACGAAGGTCATCAGCAGGCTTACCAGCTGAAGGATTCCACTTCACATCCCATCTGGATATCGTACAGGGTGAATACATGAGCAGAATTGAAAAAGCTTTGGAGAAGGCATCACAGATGCGCAACGGTGATACGGTTCGATCGGTCCCTGTTGCTAGCGTTGCTGCCGAAAGAACTCAGGTGAATTCGGCGTCAACGCCACGGTTGGGGCCGATCAGGACTATCCGCATCAACCGTGACGATCGTCTGCTGGCGTCTATTTTCGACCCGCATTCAGCGGTTTCCGAACAGTATCGGAAACTGAAGAGCTCCCTGGTGCGCCTGACCCGAGATGATAAGTTTCGCAACCTGCTCATGGTAACGAGCGCGATAGCCGGAGAGGGCAAAAGCCTGACAGCCGTTAATCTCGCTATTTCCATGGCCCAGGAGTACGATTTGACGGTTCTTTTGGTTGATGCTGATTTACGGCGCCCCAGGGTGCATACCTATCTGGGTTTCGAGCAGACCATCGGTTTGTCTGACTGTCTTCAGGATGGGATCGACATAGGCGAGGCTATCGTCAAGACCGATATCGACAAACTTTCGGTCATTTCAGCCGGCCGCGAGGTGGAAAAACCGTTGGAGCTTTTGGCCTCAAAGAAAATGCAGGAACTGATGGCCGAACTAAAGCACCGTTATAATGACCGTTATGTGATAATTGATACTCCACCGCTGCTCCCCTTTGCCGAGACGCGCGCGCTGGCACATTTGGTCGACGGTGTCATCTTTGTGATCCATGCTGAGGTAACCCCCGTTGATAGCGTCCTCGAGGCAAAGGAATTACTGAAGGGTTGTCAAATCCTGGGGGTGGTGCTTAACGATTCAACTGAGCCTAACACCGACAACTCACATTACAGCGGATATTACGGCAGACAGACTGCCGTTTGACAGCACCCCGGAGCAAAAAGTCAATGTACCGATCCTTCTTTAATCTGACCTGTAAACCGTTCGATCTGAATCCTAACCCGGCGTTCATGTATCTCAGCCTGACCCATAAAAAGGCCCTGACCTATTTGGATTACGGCATCCGTGAACGTGCAGGTTTTGTCCTTTTGACGGGCGAGGTCGGGTGCGGCAAGACCACCATCATCAGGGATCTGATCAGCAAGCATCTGGACCGTGTCGTGCTTGCCAAGGTATTCAATACCAAGGTGAGCTCGGAGCAACTGCTCTCATTGATTAACGACGATTTTGGTCTGCAGGTGCAGGGGAAGGACAAGATCGAACTGTTGCGGGATCTAAACCATTTCCTGGTCGACCAGTACGCCAAGGGAAACCAGCCGCTATTGATTATCGACGAGGCCCAGAACCTGACGCTGGAAACCCTGGAAGAGATCCGGATGCTTTCCAACCTGGAAGCCTCCGACTCTAAGCTGTTGCAGATCATCCTGGTGGGGCAGCCGGAGCTGCGCAGCCTGCTAGCCAAACCGGAACTGCGCCAGCTAAGGCAGCGCATCAGCATCCAGTGCAACCTGCAGCCATTGAACCGCCAGGAAGTGGAGGACTATATCCTACACCGCCTCCAGGTGGCCGGCAACCGGGTTGCCCTCCACTTTGAGCCCAAAGCCCTCGACCTGATCTTCATGTACTGCTCTGGCATCCCCCGTCTGGTCAACATCATCTGCGACTTCATCCTGCTGGCGGCCTATGCCGAAGAGGTGCGAGATGTGGACGAGGAGATGATCTACGACATCGTCGGCGACCTCGATTTCGACAGTCACTATTGGGCACAGGAACCCCCGGCAGAGGCGGAAGAGGCGGCAGCGGGTGCGCCGGAAGCCGCCAAACCCGCTCCTCCCCGACCGGCTCCTCTTTGGTCCGAAAGCCGGATCGAAGACAACTTCAGCAGATTGAACCAGCGCATGGGAGAATTCGAGAGCGATGCCCTGGCCGCCGCCCAGGTGCCCCTCAAGCAGCTCAATGAGCGTCTGGAGCAGATGCAGGATGTGCTCGCACAGCAGATCGACAGGACCAACGCCGCGGTCGCCGAATTGAACAAAAAAATCAGTGAGCAGCCGGAACCTGAGCCGACTCCGGCGCCGCCCACTCAGGCACCGGTGAGCGAAGACCCTCCCGAAAAAGTGCCTGAGTCCAAGCCCAAGCCCAGCCTGCTGCAGAGACTTTTCGGATAAACCTCCTTGCCTCTGGGTGTGTCTTTTTTTTATTGTATCTGGCCTGAAGCTTGTTTCAGGATGAATTGTTTCGAGTGGAGACTTCACGTGAATTGCATTGTCATCAGGCCACGGCCTATTCTTTCCGGTACCGCGTGTGCCCTGCTTCTTGTCGGTGCTGCTCAGGCGTTCGGGGCAGATTACACCATAAGGCCCAAAATAACCGTCAGTGAAGAGTACACAGACAACGTCTTCGACGACCTCACAAACAGAACCGACTTTATCACTCGCACCCAACCCGGGTTGCTGCTAAAGTACAGTGCACCGCTTTGGGACTGGAATCTCGACTATGACTATGATTACCGCTATTACGCCCGTGGGAGCAGGACACAGGATACAACACAGAACATAATCGGATCAGGTCTGATCAAGATTGTCGATGAAAAGCTGTTCCTGGAACTGAGCGATGTCTACAATAGAGTTTCTCTGAACATTGCCCGTGACACTACGAATGAGAGCCTTTCTGCCCAACAGACCGACAAAAATGTGGGTATCGTTTCTCCCTACCTTGTTCTGCACCCCAGCACCCAGCTGACCCTGAAGACCGGCTATCGCTACCTTAATACCTGGTACAAAGAACCAAGTGCGGTTTCAAAGCAGGACCACGTTGCATTCCTCAACAGCAGCTATGAGCTTACTCCCAAGTTCTCCTTGACGGGTGACTATTCCTTCACGCGCGAGATTCCAGTCGTCAATAGCAGCTTCTACCGCCAGGAGGCGTACATCGGTCCGCGCTTTGAGTATGCCGACAAGTCGTTCGTTTTTGCCAAGGGGGGAATTATCTCCACGGATTACGACAACGGGACCGACGTCATGAACCCCTCTTGGAGCGCAGGCCTGACCCATCTTTTCGACACCGTGACAGCGAACCTCTCAGCCGGGACCTCATATTCCGATGACCCTCAGGGTAATTCGACCTTTCAGACGTTATACAGTGCGTCGCTTGTCAAGACCCTGCAGCGGGGGAGCCTCACCCTGCAGGGCTCCTATACCAAGCTCAAGACTGATGTGACCGTACTTAACCTGAACAGACAGAATAACAGGACCTACACAGGCGGTGCTGCCGGTGTGTACGACCTTCTGCAGTCATTAAGGGCTACGCTAGGATTCACCTACCAAAACTATCATGACCTGCTGGTCGACGGCACAACTGACAGGTATTTCGTGGACTGCGGTCTGAAGTACGATTTCGGCAAGGATCTTACGGCCGGACTTTACTATAAATACTCAGACTACTCCTCCGCTGACATCGCTTCTGACAACAGACGGATCAACCGCGTGACTGTCGAAGTGAAGAAGGTATTTTAATTGACGCTTAACGCACTGTCTATCGATGTCGAAGACTACTTCCAGGTTAACGCCTTTGCTCGTTTAATCCGCACGGATCAATGGGACGGCTATCCTCTCCGGGTTGATTCCAACACCCGGCGGATTCTGGATATGCTCGACGAATTCGGCATCACGGCAACCTTCTTTGTCCTTGGCTGGGTTGCCGAAAGGTTGCCGGCCCTGATTAAGGAAATCCATGCCAGGGGTCACGAAATAGCCTGTCACGGTTACGGTCACGAACTGATTTACAACATTGGACCGGATGCCTTCAGGACCGATATCCGCAGGGCGAAACTCCTGCTGGAAGACCAAGTCGGCTCGCAGGTGCGGGGCTACCGCGCTCCCAGTTATTCCATTACCGGCAAGTCCATGTGGGCGCTCGATATTCTGATCGAAGAAGGCTTTTGCTATGATTCCAGCATCTTTCCCGTCTACCACGACACCTACGGGGTACCGGATGCGCCCCGTTTTCCCCACCGGATTTTCCGCCCCTCAGGGGGCATCACTGAATTCCCACTTTCCACCTATCCCTTGCACGTGGGTGGCAAGGAGTACCGTCTGCCCATAGCTGGTGGCGGGTATCTCAGACTCCTTCCTTGTGAACTGATCAGGAGGGGGATTGTGAGCATTAACGTCAAGGAGCACCAGCCGGCAGTTCTTTATTTCCATCCTTGGGAGATCGACCCCGGCCAGCCGCGTATCAAGGCCGGGCTTAAATCTCGCTTCAGGCACTATCTCAATCTTGAGAAGACCGAATCCAAGTTGCGGCACTTGATGGGGGGGCTTCAATTCGGCACCATGGCTCAGGTTCTTGCGCTCTCAGAGGCCGACCTACCAGCTGCAGCTTCAGATGCACCTGGTGTGCGGGGCACGGTTGCGGTTGACGGCGAGGTACGATGAGCGCTTTGACGATAGAGCAGTACAGTGGGGATGGCTGCGAGTGGGATAGTTTTGTTGATTCCCAATCCGGCGCGACAAACTACCACCTTTTCGGGTGGCGGGGCGTCGTGGAAAAAAGTTTTAAGCACGCGGCCCATTATCTTGCCGCAAGAAACACGAAAGGCGCCATAGTCGGCATCTTGCCGTTGGTCCGCATGCAGAGCCGGCTGTTCGGTCATTTCCTGGTTTCGGTTCCTTTTTTCAATTACGGGGGCCTTCTTTGCAGCGATCCGCAGGCGGCCTCCCCCCTGCTGAAGGAGGCCGGCAGGCTGATGGCTGAAACCGGTGCCTCCTATGTTGAGTTGCGCCACAGAGGGTGGCAGTTGGAAAACGCCCCTGCCAAGACCGGTAAGGTTACTATGCTGCTGGAGTTGGCACTCGATGTTGACAGCCAGTGGAAGGCTTTCAACGCGAAGTTGCGCAATCAGGTTAGAAAGGCTGAAAAGAGCGGCTTGCAGGTTGTGACTGGTGGCAGGGAATTGCTAGACGGTTTCTACGAGGTTTTCTGCCGGAACATGCGTGACCTGGGGACCCCGGTGTACGGCAAGTGGTTTTTTGCAAACGTGCTGGCCACGTTTCCCCAGTCGTGCAGGATCATTTCCGTCCTCCATGGCGACACTGTCATAGCCTCCGGCATCGCCTGCTGGTACCGGGGTACCATCGAAATCCCCTGGGCCTCATCGAACCGCGATTATAAGGCGCTCTGCCCCAACAATATTCTCTACTGGAAGGCAATTTCCTTTGCCATCGAAAACGGATTCAGCACCTTTGATTTCGGGCGCTCCACCCCCGGCGAGGGGACTTATAAATTCAAGGAACAGTGGGGCGCCAAGCCGCTACAGCTTTACTGGCAGTACCTGCTTCGTGAAGGCGAGCCGTTGCCGGCCATCAATAACAAAAACCCAAAATTCGACCTGGCCATCAGGGTCTGGCAAAAATTGCCGCTCCCCCTCACCCGAATCCTGGGGCCGCACATAGTGAAAAACATACCGTGATGTTCCGTGCCCTGCCGCCTTCAGGCGTGCCCATCAAGCTAAGCGAGATTCTGGCAGGCATCCGTTCCCTGAGCTCAGGTGCCAAGGCGGTGGCCGACTTTAACCGGGAGGTTTGTCAGGCCTTCGGGATGCGCCATGCGATCACGGTTTCTTCCGGGCGTGCCGGCTTGAGCCTTTTATTCCGGGCGTTCCGAGTGCTGCGACCTGGCTGTAGCGAAGTGCTGATACCTGCGTACACCTCCTTTTCTGTCCCCTCGGCAGTGGTACATGCGGGCCTCACGGTGTCGCTTTACGATATCGATCCCGCTACCCTGAGCCCTGTCGCTGCGAGCCTGGTCAGCGCCATTAACGAAAAGACTCTTTGCATCGTGGTCTGCCACCTCTTTGGCTTCCCTGCCGATCTTGACGAGGTGCTCAAGATAGCACAGTTACACAAGATTCCTGTGGTGGATGACGCCGCTCAGGCGATGGGGGCGCTCTATCGGGGAAAACAGGTGGGGACTTTCGGTGCTGCCGGCCTGTTCAGTTTGAGCCGCGGGAAAAACATCACCGCCGTCGACGGCGGCATCGTGGTTACCAATGACGATGAGCTGGCGCGGGAACTCTCGGCGGTCGCTCTTGAGCCGATCGGTGCCAAACGTCAGTTTTTGCTGGTACTCAAGGCCGTGGTGCTTTCGTTTCTGCTGCATCCGCGCTGCTACTGGCTGCCACGCAGTATCCCCTCGCTTAATCTTGGCGTCTCGCACTTCGAACCGGATTTCCCGCTGCAGTGCTTCACCTCATTCCAGGCGGGTATCGGCAGCAGTATGCTGAAGCGACTTGCCGGCATCACTGCCAAACGCATGAGGATTGCGCAGTGCATAGCGCACCTGTTCTCGGGTAACAGTACGGTCCAGTTGCCACACGCGGTAGCTGGTGCAGAGCCTGTGTTTCTTCGTTTCCCGGTCCTTGTGACCCGGCCGGTGGAAAATGCCACGCTGGGGGTGGTCAGATCCTACCCTGCCCCGGTTCAGCTCATTCCCGGTATCGAGCCGTTTCTCAGCACCGATCAGGAGTTTCCCGGTGCAGTGACCCTTGCTGAAGCTGTCCTGACCCTGCCGACCCACTGCTATGTTACGGCCGATGACTGTCAAAATGCGGTAAAGGCTTTTTCCTGAGGCGAGAATGATGGCTGAGAGTATATTCTGGACGGCGTTTGGGTTGCTAATGTACGTCTTCGTCGGTTACCCCTTGGGGATGTGGATTCTCGCGGCTTTAGCAGGCAGGAAAACCGGTTGCGATGGGGCATGTTCCCCCTCGGTAAGCATCATCCTTTCCGTCTACAACGAGGAAACGGTTATCGAGGAGAAAATTACCAACTTCCTCGCTCTTGATTACCCAGCGGATAAGCTTGAAATCCTGATCGTTTCCGACTGTTGTTCGGATCGCACTAATGAACTAGTGCGCCGCTACCAGAGCGGGCGTCTGCGGCTTCTCGTCCAGGCCGAACGTAGCGGCAAGACATGCAACCTCAACCGCGGGGTTGTCGAGGCCTCCGGTGAAATACTAGTCTTTACCGATGCCAATGCGATGTTCGACCGTGATGCCGTCAGTAAGCTGGTGCGGCACTTTGCCGACCCGCAGGTCGGCCTGGTGAGCGGCAAGTCGGTGTACGCCGACGCCAGTGGCGGGGTGACCGGCGGGGGAGCCTACCGCCGTTACGAGGATTTTATCAAAGAGGCGGAGAGTCGGCTCGGGGGGATAATTGGCGCGGACGGCGCCATCTATGCCCTTAGAAAGGCGTATTACACACAGCTGCCTTTGCAATATATCAACGATTTTATTCACACCGTACAGGTCGTCCTGGCTGGAGGCCGTGCCGTGAGCGACGATGAAGCCATCTGCCGGGAGGAAGTTGCGGAAACAGGGAGCGGTGAACTGCGTCGCCAGACAAGAATCATGTCGCAGTCGTGGCTCATCTTCCTTTCCCAGTTTGGTCTGCTGCTTAAGTCCGGCAAACTTCTGTACCTCTGGCAGTTCGTATCCCATAAGTTTTTGCGCTGGTTGACGATCCCGGTGCTAGTCACTTTGTTCGTGGCAAATTTACTACTCCTTACGGAAGGTCTGCTTTACCGAGCTGTATTCGCGGGCCAGATTCTTTTTGTGGCCGGTATCATTGCCGGCAGCAGGGCCAAAGGTGGGCTTCCCCGAGTTCCCTATCTTTTCACTTTGCTGCATTACGCTGCTCTGGTCGGGCTTTTCAAGCTCTGGTCGGGGAATGTTTATACCACTTGGAATCCCAGGAATAATTGAGAGAATAGGGTGCAGACGTTGACCAACGCAGAACTCAAAAAACGTACGGTTAGGAATATCAGTTTTAATGCGGTGGCAAAGGCATTAATGTTCGGCCTACAGGCAGTGGCCAATATTATACTCACCCGAACTCTTGGGGCGGGAGATTACGGTCTTGTTGGCTTGGCCATCATTTTTATGAATTTTTTTACCCTGTTCGGTGACATGGGCATTACTAATGCGGTCATTCGGAAGGGAAATCTTACAGATCGTGACGTTCAGACTGGATTTACGGTTCGAGTCGCCCAAGGTGTTTTCCTGGCGCTCATCGGCATAGCAGCAGCTCCGTTGGCAAGTATGGTATTCCATGATCCTGAAGTCGGTCGTATACTAGCCGTTTTCAGTTTGAACTTTATTATAAACAGCTTTGGTTTCATTCCGTTTACTTATCTCAATCGTGAATTGCGCTACGATCGGCTATTTATCCCCCAGGTCGGTTACGCTTTGACGGGTTCATTGGTGGCTATAACGTTGGCGCTTGCCGGATTTCGCCACTGGAGTCTAGTTTTCTCAACCATCTCAAGTTCCGTCGCATATGTTATTCTCCTTAATATCATGAGGCCGTCTCGGCTCAGCTTTAGTTTCGATGTCAAGGTAGCGAAACATTTTTTTTCCTACGGGATGAATATCTTTCTCATCGGGTTTGTTTCCTATGCGTTGCTTAACGCAGGAAACTTCAGCATCGGAGCCGTGCTGGGACCCAATGCTCTCGGTTACTATACGATTGCCGCTACCTGGGGTGGGATGATCTGTACGATCATTACCGGAGTTGTCTCTAGTGTTCTTTTCCCGACTTTTGCAAAGATCCAGGACGACAGGGATAGGCTGCGAAACGCTTATCTAAGGATTTTCGAATTGATAGGCACCATCGCCATTTTTGCCAACCTTGCGCTCCTATCGGTCAGCCAAGATTTCCTCTATGTAGTGCTAGGGCACAATTCCGACAAATGGTTTCCGTCGCTTATGGCCTTGCAGATTCTTTGCGGATTAGGCATTGTCAAAAGTATCATGGAGCCGGGTGCCAACCTGTTAATGGCTGTTGGAAACACAGCAGTTCCGTTCAAGGCGACACTCGCGGCGGCCATCGTGCAACTGAGCCTGATCTACCCGGCCCTGCGCTTTGGTGGCATTGAAGGTGTGGCGGCTCTCATCCTTTTCTCGACGTCTGTTCAGTTCGCCGTGTACCTGCCTGCACTAAGGCTCTTTCTTGGGGTCCGCGTCCGGGATGTTCTCGCTCAAATGCGCCCAGCCGTTTTTGCCATGTTGTTTACCGGCATTTCCTTTTATTTCTGCGCGCCGCTCTGGGGCCCAGTTTCTCTGGTTACGCTTCTCGCGAAGGCTGCGGTACTACTAGCGTTGTTCGGTACCTGTTATGGTTTCCTCACCCGATGGCGCGTCATTCACGAGATAAAGGGGTACCTCAAGGGAAGGGTGGCAGTTACTCCCTTGCATGCCAAAGAAATTTGAAGGGCAATGGTTCAGTGCAGTGTCAGCTACAAAGTGAACTCCTCATCGAAGGTGATTATGAAGTATTTTAAGCAACTTTTAGTGTGCCTCGTTGTTGTCGGTCTATCGCTTCCGGTTGTCTGGGCGTTGGGGGCAAAGTCGGTTCCGCTAGCCCGCATTCCGTGCAACTGGGAACCGGTGGGGCCGGGTGGCGGGGGAGGGATGTTCTTTCCTGCCTTTAGTCCCCACGACGGGGGACGGCTGCTTACCCTAGGGTGCGACATGGGGGGGACCTATCGTTCACTCGACCACGGAAAATCCTGGGAAATGATGGACTACGGCCTTCAGGGGCGACCCGGCGGCCCTGTCGGATATGACCCGGTTCACCCCAACATTCTTTTCTCCGCCAAATACCGCAAGATGTGGAAGAGTACCGATGCGGGAAAGAGTTGGAAAGCTGTCGCTGACATAAAAGCGATAGGCAATAGCGATATCATCGTTGACCCAAAAGACACTAAGCACGTTTGGGCCGCAATGACCCTGCAAGCGGTGATCCCCCTTTTTTCCAGTGTTGACGGGGGCAATACCTGGAAGGAGAGTTCGCGAGGTATCCCGGATCGGACCGAGATCAGGGGCCTTGTCTTGGACAACCAGAGCGCCCCGGGCAACAGGCGACTATTTGCCGCGACCAGTACCGGCTTTTATGTCTCCACTGATAACGGTGCTACTTGGATCAAAGGGAGTCGCCTTCCTGATGACGACCTGCTCAGCATGGTTGGGTATTCTTCGGCGAAAAGTAGGTGCACATTATACGTTGCGGTGAAAGGTAAGGGCGTATTCCGCTCAGATAATTTTGGCGCAGGATGGGAATCTGCCAACGTAGGATTGTCCTTGGGCGGCACCACCTGCCGGCTTCTGGCAATGCCTTGCAGTGGAGGAAACACAGTATATTCAGTCTGTGGTAACGGCGAAATATATCGCTCGGATAACAGCGCCCGCTCATGGCGCATGATTCATGACGCTATGAAAGACATGGTGGACGGCTGCTGGATCAGCAAAGAGCTTGGGCCTGGATGGGCTGGGCATATCCTGGGGCTGGCAGTGAACCCTTGTGATCCAAACGAAGTTGTGTACACCGACTTCATGAGGGCTTGTGCTTCGCGTGATGGAGGGCGTGGGTGGCGAGCTCTTTATACGCGTCAGAGTGGCAAAGGATCGGCAACGACAGGGCTTGAGGTCACGAACTCATATAAAGTCTATTTTGACCCGAAAGAGCCAAAGCGTCGGTATATAACCTACACCGATATCGGACTATTTAAGAGCGTTGATAACGGTGTGGGATGGAACCAGGCTGTTAAAGGCGGTCCTCGCACAAAAAACTGGGTGAATACCTGTTATGAGATTGCTATTGATCCTGATGATCCTAGGAGGATATGGGGTGCATTTAGTAAACTTCATGATCTACCTATAACATACGGGGCGAATCGTGGTGGTATTTGTGCTACTGTAGATGCCGCGGAAAACTGGAAGGCTTGTTCAGGGCTACCTGATGCTGCTGGAACCACGATTGTCGTCGATGCCAAGTCGAATCCTCGATCCCGGACTCTCTATGCTGGGCTTTTTCACGCGGGTGTTTTCAAATCACTTGATGGGGGGAATACCTGGACAGAAAAATCCAGAGGTCTGCCTCAGGCTGCTGCCGTTTGGCGTCTGGTCCTTCATTCTGATGGCACACTCATTTGTGTAGTGACCCGTTTTCACGACAACTCAGGTGATAAGCCCGGTGGGCTGTTCGCATCGCGTGACGGAGCTGAAAGTTGGGTAAAACTTGAAAACGGAACGGAATTCAACTTCCTTCTTGACGTTGCTGTGGATCCCCGATCAACCCAGACGATCTATACCGCCGGTTTCTCTTCAAGAATGAACGAGGTTAAATCCCAAGGTGGTCTCTACAAAACCATTGACGGCGGTAAAAGTTGGCATTGTTTACTAAATGATCCACAAATATGGGGGGTTACCATCGCGCCCGGAAATCCAGATACTGTCTACGCCTGCTGTATGTCGACGGGTTCTGGTCCAACACGCGGAGTGCTACGCAGTGCCGACGGCGGAAAAACCTGGAAGCAACTCACCGGGTTGCCCTTTTATAATATCCACACCGTAACTGTTGATCCGACTAATCCTCGAACGATCTACGTTACTACGTTCGGTGGAGGAGTTTGGAAGACCACGTTGACGACTGTTTGATATTTTGCCAAGTCTTTATTCGCGCTTTTTAAACGCCAGACATTTAGGGGCTGAAATGTATGAACAAACAATAAATGCTGGCATTCACGTCGGGAAGAATGCCGGAACAAAATTGACCTATGAGATGTTTGTGCTGGTCGGGTTGATATTGGTCTACATTGGCCGGGTGCAGGAAGTCTTCGGCTTTTTGATACCACTGCGCGTTGGTTTGATCTTTCAGATTCTTGCCATACCGGTCATGGTGAAACTGTCCGGGAAACAGGAACTGCGGTTTTTCAATACCGGGGTGCCGGAGATTAATTTGCTTGTAGCTCTTTTTGGCTATGGACTTACTGCCGCTTTATTTAGCCATTATTTGCGGGCGAGCATCACCTTTATGTTTAGTAATTTCTTTCGCAACCTGATGTTTTTTGTCCTGGTAGTCAGCGTGATAAAGACGGCGAAAGATCTGAAAAAGGCTGTCTGGAGCTATATTCTGGGCATCCTGATCCTTGCTATTCCTGCAGTCTTCAGCCATTCTGCCGGCAGATGGGAGTCTTTGGACGGCAGTTACGACCCCAATGACCTCGCTCTTCTTTTCGTGACGACCCTTCCCTTTGTCATCCGTCTATTACCTGTTAGTAGAGGTCTTTTGAAAATAGTCCTGGTGCTGGCAATCCCGGCACTGCTGGTCGCCTTGGTTGCGACTGGGTCCCGCGGCGGATTTCTCGGTCTCATAGCGGTCACCGCGACACTTTTGTTCAGATGCAGAATGAGTTTGTTTCGGAAGGCCGCAGTCGTGGCTGCAATCATCCTAGCATGCTATTTCCTGCTTCCCGGTTCCTACTACGAGCGGGTCTCAACTATCGGGCATGAAGATTACAACCAGACTGACAATTTTGGACGGGTAAACATCTGGAAAAGAAGCGTAGGTCTGCTGGCGGACAACCCGGTATTTGGGGTTGGTCCTGGCTGTTTTGCGATTGCAAGTGGCTTTGCCTTTGCGAGTGAGGTCGGTGGTGCGGCTTGGGACATGACGGCCCACAACTCCTTTTTGCTGATCACTGTGGAAATGGGTGTCGTTGGAGGTGGACTGTATCTGACCTTTTTGCTGCGGAATCTCGTCAGTATGCTGCGTATCCAAAAGGAGGTCGACGCTGCTGATCGGCATCTCTGGTTCGCCAGGGCGCTGGAGGCAGCTATCGTTGGCTTCTTGGTGTCCGGTTTTTTCCTTTCCTTCTGCTACCAGCCGGTCTCATATTTCCTGGTGGCACTCGGGGTCGCCTATCGTAACACTCTGTCTGCTGAGGACCGGCCCGCCATCTCGGGCTGGACAACGGTTGCCACATAGCTGACCTTGTAGGTGGATATGCATCACCATGGTCTGCATTTATGTTCCATCGGGCTAATACCGGCCCTCGTGATTGCGTCAGGTCTGCTTTCAACTACTAAATCATTGTCAGGGAATTAATGAATTACCATATTGGAATTGATCAGCAGAGTCGAAAGAGGTGGGATGAATTCCTGGCCCGTATGCCCAATGGGAATTTTCGTCAGACCAGCGGCTGGGGAACCATCAGGAAGGTTGCAGGGTGGGAGCCGGTTCATATCTATGCGGAAAAGGACGGCGAGATCCGGGCCGCACTCCTCATTTTTGCCCGCAGAATTCCCTACCTAGGACTTTCCCTCTTTTACGGTTGCCGCGGTCCGACCTTTGATTGGGACGATGTCGAGGCAATCGAGGCGCTGATGCAGGGGGTTCGCGAGGCTGCCCGGCGTCATCATGCGATTCTGCTACGTGTGGATCCTGAACCTGGCGATGCGGAATTGATACGGAGCAGAATGACTGCGGCTGGATTCCTGGCCTTTGACCGGGAGTACACCGACTGGAATCGTACCCAGTACGAGTTGAGAATCGACTTGACGATCCCGGAGGATGAGTATTTTAGTAAAACCATTCGGCGCGTATTACGGCAGCGCATCAACTCGTGCTATAAAAACGGCATAAGCATTGAGGAAGGACTTGCCGCTGGCGATGAACTGCGGTTTTTTGAGCTGATGAGCACTCTCGAAACTGTAAAGAATGCAGTGTCTCATGATTTGAGTTATTATACTAAAGTTCTCCATGAAATAGTCGCCTCGGGTGGGACACTACTGAAGGCGAAGTTCGAAGGCAAGACGATTTCGGCCATGGCCATTACTTTTGTCGGGAATCGGTGCTGGGCTGTGTACATTGCCAATGATTATGCGTACCGTAAAATGGAGCCAAACAAACTTGTGCTGTGGGAAGGGATCAAGTTTGCCTACCGGAAAAACTGTACCTTCTTCGACATGGGGGCCACCCAGGGTAAGGCCTATGATCCCGAGTATCCGCTGGACAGTTTTAAGCTTGGCTTCAGACCCGAAGTGGTCCGTTTCCCCGGCTTCTTTGACCTCGCTTTCAAGCCGGTCTGGTACACGATCTTCACCTTTTCCGAGTTCACAGTAGTACCTTGGGTCATGGGTCTTACCAAAAAGTTACGACTCAAGAACAGATGATTTTTTTTGAGCGTTGTTGTTTAGTCCCAATGAATATACGGAGGACACAATGAAGGAATTTGATAAATCGGCTAACGTTCTAGTTACCCAGGCAGGCCTCCGTAATGGATTTGTGATAACTTATTCCTTGGGTAAAATGGGGATTCCCGTTTATTGTGCCGATACACTGAAACGTTCCCAAACCAAGTATTCCCGGTACTGCCGCCAGTACTCCACCTATCCGAGCCCGCACAGGGACCCTGATGGCTATTTCGATAGTATTAATGACCTGATCAAACGTCATGACATCGGGCTTATTTTCCCCGCCTACGACGAAGTTATATTCCTGTCACAAAATAGAAGCCGTTTGGTAAACCCCAAGGTGTTGATCGCTCCTCCCTATGAAAACATCATGACCGTGCACAATAAAACCCGTCTTGACAAGCTGTGCAAACAGTTGAACTGTAATTCGCCCCTTACCATAGAATTAAATGACGACTCGGATGTTGAAAAAGCTTTTTCTCAATTGTCATTTCCAATGGTGCTGAAGCCTGAACGGGGCGGCGGTGGATGGGGCGTGACTTTTGTGTCAAGTCCCGACCAGTTTATGAAATTCTGGCATGAGTTCGACACTCAGAAGCATCAAAATCGTCTCTTCGCGCAGCAATATATCAAGGGTCCGCTCTACGGTTATGGTGTCTTGTGTGACAAGGGTAAAATCCTCGCCAGTAACTGTTACCATACCGTGCGGCAAAATCCGATTGGCAGGGGGACGCCGAGTTTCCGGCGCGGGGCTGTCATCGAGGATATCGAAAGTCAAGCCGAGAAAATCTTCGGCTATTTGGAATGGACAGGCGTCTGCCAGTGTGATTTCCTGCTCAACGAGGCTGACGGCAAATCGTACCTGGTCGACATGAATCCCAGGTTTTGGGGGAGCACTGCCCAGGCGCTTGCCTGCGGACTCAATTTCCCTCATCTGCTATACTTGCTGGGGACCGGTCAGCACAGCGGCGCTATAGCCCGCCGCACCGGGGTTGATGTTACCTCATCCTGGTTGTGGGGCGATTTTTTCGTCATGTGCGAACGGCTATTCAAGGACCACGGCAAGTTGCAGACTCTGCGCGAGCATTTCTCCGGTTGGAGAGGAGCCTATTTTGACGATCTGAGGATTGACGATCCGCTTCCCTTTTTGTTCTACCCAATACAGAAACTCCTGGCGGTCAAATCAGAAGATGCCGGCGGGTTTTGACCTATGGACTCGACCTCTAAATACAATATATTGGTCTTGGTGGCTGCCAACTCGGTTAATACCGGACCAGTCAAAGGGATTCTCCAGTTTATTTCCCATATCAGGGAGCCTGATGTCAGCTACCATTTGTACAACTTTTGGGGGAAGAATAATCCAGTCCCGGACCCCTTTGAAGAGGGCACCCTCAAACTGGGAATCCCCTGCAAGTTTATTCGCATGGGGCGCCGCAACTACCTTCTCATGATTTCGGAAGCGATCCGTGCGGTCAAAAAAGACGAAATATCGATCATCCAGACCCACGGCTTCAAACCGAGCTTCATCGGATTTTGCGTCAAATACCTCTGTGGCATCAGGTGGATTTGTTTCATGCACGGAACCACTTCGGAAAATAGGAAGGTGAAGCTCTATAATATCGTCGACAGCATATTGCAACGGTTTTCCGATCACGTTGTCCTGGTGTCCGAGAAGCAGCGGTCAAGCCTGCCCGGAGGCTCAAACAGACAACGGATCTCCGTAATCCACAACGCAGTCAATATCGATCACCCTGTCCGTGTCAGCGACAAGGCACATTCCATCCGCGATGGCCTGGGTATTCCTGAAGCGGCAACTCTTATTGCAGTGGTCGGCAGGTTGAGCCCGGAAAAGGGCATCGACGTTTTCGTTGACGCCTTATCACGAATAGTCCGCGTTGACAAATCCATTTACGCTGTCATCGTAGGCGACGGTCAGGAACATGCCACTTTGATTGCTCAGGCAGAGGCTTTGAACTGCTCCAATTGGATTCGCTTTGTCGGGCATACTGCGACCCCTGGCGATTACATGATCAATGCCAACATCATCGTGTTACCTTCTCGGTCAGAGGGGATACCGAACGTGGCTCTAGAGGGGATGGCTTTGGGCAAGCCTGTGGTCGCCACCTCAGTCGGCGGTACGCCCGAGGTCATCGAGCATGGAAAGAGCGGTATGCTGATCCCCTCGGAGGATCCCGAAGCTATGGCCCAGGCGATCCTCAGGGTGGCCGGTGATCCAGAGCTCGCCCGGAGGCTTTCGCAAGGCGCTCGTAAACGGGTGGGGGAAAATTTTACCGTTGATTTTCGCTGCAATAAGCTTGTTCATCTATATCGCACCCTGTAGGGAGGAGGCCCGCGAAAAATCTCAGCTATTTGTGTTGCCAAGGTTTTGTTTTTGTTAGCCTTCGCTGTTTGTTGAAAAAACATTTTGCAAGGTAGCGCAGAAAAGTGTGGCTCATGATCACCCCCTGTGTCAGGATAGTTGTCGCCTCAGAGGGGCCGCTTAAGGTTCGGTTTTTGGCGGTGAGCGCAGCGAACTCGCCGGTTTGTTTAGAATCCGGAACCGGTAATATCCGGCGGCCCCATTTTTCCTAACATCTGGGGGCAGCAAGGATCTATGATGACGTACACCGAAGGATTCAAGTCCAACATGATTCGGAAAATGGCCCGCCCTAATGGCATCTCGGCCTCCGCTTTAGCCAAGGAATCGGGCGTTCCCCAACAGTCTCTGTCACGCTGGCTTCGCAACGCAAATGTCGTTGATGAACCTGGTAACTCCTCAATCTCTAACGAACCAGGAAGAACAATGCCCTTAAAGCGCCCCCAAGACATGCCTGCCGAAGCAAAACTCAAAATAGTCATGGA